>Ga0183097_10417_pt1 | contig 87799 bp, 68 predicted proteins | sample BioMet8_FD_128883 | JGI IMG/M metagenome (GOLD analysis project Ga0183097, IMG submission 128883) | Microbial communities from bioreactor (seeded with sewage sludge) at Lawrence Berkeley National Lab, California, USA - Biofuel... | ecosystem: Engineered > Bioreactor > Anaerobic > Unclassified ... | reverse complement strand
GTGCCCATGTATCCTGAACTTGCCGTCCGTGAGCTGGTGGCAAACGCCCTCATCCACCAGGATTTTTTCATTACCGGCGCGGGACCGATGGTGGAGCTTTTCGACGATCGGATGGAAATCACCAACCCCGGCGTGCCGCTGGTTTCTACCGACCGTTTCATCGATACGCCGCCCAAATCCCGCAACGAGACGCTGGCGTCGCTCATGCGCCGCTTCCGAATCTGCGAAGAACGAGGAAGCGGCATCGACAAGGTCGTATCCCAGACCGAACTTTTCCAACTGCCGGCCCCACTCTTCGAGACCGTGGAGGAGCACACACGGATTGTGCTCTTTGCCCACCGCGACCTCCGGGAGATGGATAAGGGAGACCGGATATGGGCGTGCTACCTGCACGCCTGTTTGCGCTACGTGCAGCGCGACTTCATGACCAACAGCACCCTGCGGGAACGGTTCGGCATCGACGCCAAGAACAGCGCCATGGCCTCGCGGATCATCCGTGACACCCTGGAGGCCGGGCGCATCCGCTGCCATGACGACACGGTGGGGAGCAAAGCGAAAAAGTACCTTCCCTGGTGGGCTTGATGCGGCTTCAGGATTTGTTTGACCGTTGCTTGACTGGCGAGGCCGCCAGAAGCCACCCAATGGGTGCAATGCTTTTAATTCTAGCGGTTAGCTTCGCAAAATTTGTTTGACGGTTGCTTGCTCGAAGGAGAACGGCATGCCCACGGATACCAGCGAAAAGGGCCTGGAGACGCTGATTTTTCGAGCCATGACCGGCCGGTCAGGCCTTTGCCGGAAAGCCGCCGAAGAGCCCGCCGAGCTTGCCACGCCCTCGGAAAACACCGGATGGGTTGCCGGCGATCCGGGTGATTTCGACCGGGAACATGCCGTTGACCTGGCCAAGCTGCTCGCGTTTCTCAATGCCACCCAGCCGGATGTGGTCGAGAGCCTGGGAATTGGCGTTGAAGGCCCCAAGCGCGTCCAATTCCTGCACCGATTGCAGGGCGAAATCACCAAGCGTGGCGTGGTGGACGTCCTGCGCAGCGGCATCAAGCACCAATCAGCCAGCATCGAACTTTTCTACGGCACGCCAAGCCCGGGAAACGCCAAAGCCGTCGAGCGGTTCGCAGCGAACATCTTCAGCGTCACCCGTCAACTCCGCTACAGCCGGGACGAGACCCAACTCGCCCTCGACATGGCCGCCTTCATCAACGGCCTGCCCGTCATCACGTTTGAGTTAAAAAACAAGCTCACCAAGCAGACCGTAGACGACGCGGTGCAACAGTATAAGCTCGACCGCGATGCACGAGAGACTTTGTTTCAGTTCGGACGCTGCCTCGTCCATTTTGCTGTAGACGACCACGAAGTGCGGATGTGCACCTATCTCAAGGGCAAGCAGTCGTGGTTTCTCCCCTTCAACAAGGGCTACAACGATGGCGCGGGCAATCCTCCAAATCCAGACGGCATTGCCACTGATTATCTTTGGAAGGAAATCCTTACCAAGGAAGGGTTGACCGACATTCTTGAGAACTATGCCCAGGTGGTGGTGGAAAAGGACCAGAAAACCGGCCGAAAGAAGCATAAGCAAATTTTCCCCCGCTACCACCAGTTGAAAGTGGTCCGTATGCTCTTGGCGGACGCCGAGACGTCAGGCCTCGGGAAACGCTACCTGATTCAGCATTCGGCCGGCAGCGGCAAGAGCAACTCCATTGCCTGGTTGGCGCATCAACTCGTTGGCCTGGAGAAGGCGGGCAACACGCTCTTCGATTCCGTCATTGTCGTTACGGATCGGCGCGTGCTCGACAAGCAGATTCGGGACACCATCAAGCAGTTTGCCCAGGTCTCGGCCACGGTCGGCCATGCGGAACACTCCGGCGACCTGCGAAAATTCCTCAAGTCCGGAAAAAAGATCATTATCACCACTGTCCAGAAGTTCCCCTTCATCCTCGACGAGATCGGAGACGAGCATCGGCGGAGCCATTTCGCCATCATCATTGATGAAGCGCACTCCAGCCAGGGAGGCCGGACTGCTGCCATGATGAACATGGCCCTGGCGGAGGGCCAGGAGACTGCCGGCACGGATGATGAGGAGACGACCGAGGACAAGATCAACAAGATCATGGAAGGCCGCAAGATGCTGCCCAATGCCAGCTACTTCGCCTTCACCGCCACGCCGAAGAACAAGACCCTGGAAATTTTTGGTGAGCCGAGGCCGGAAGGCGACAAGGTCAGACACCTGCCGTTTCACGCCTACACAATGAAGCAGGCAATCCAAGAAGGCTTCATCCTGGATGTGTTGCAGCATTACACCCCGGTGGAGAGCTACTATCGTTTGGCCAAAAAGATAGAGGACGACCCGCTTTTCGATGCAAAACGAGCGCAGAAAAAGTTGCGTCGCTACGTGGAGTCGCACCGGCACGCCATCCGGGAAAAGGCCGAAATCATGGTGGACCATTTCCATGAGCAGGTGGCCGGCCATCGTAAAATCGGTGGGCAGGCCCGAGCCATGGTCATTACCAACGGCATTGAGCGGGCCATCCAGTATTTCCATGCCTTTCAAGAATATCTCAAAGGGCGGAAGAGCCCGTACCAAGCCATCGTGGCATTTTCCGGCGAACAAGAGTACGGCGGGAAAAAGGTGACCGAAGCGACGCTAAACGGATTTCCGAGCAACCAAATCCCGGACATGGTGCGCCAAGACCCATACCGCTTTCTTATCGTCGCAGATAAGTTTCAGACTGGCTACGACGAACCCCTATTACATACAATGTATGTAGACAAGGCGCTATCCGGCATCAAAGCTGTGCAAACGCTCTCGCGCCTCAACCGAGCCCATCCATTAAAGCACGACACTTTTGTACTGGACTTTTATAACGACGCCGACACGATACAAAAATCATTCGCCGATTATTACCGGACAACCATCCTCTCGGAAGAGACTGACCCGAACAAGCTGCACGACATCCGAGCTGACCTGGAAGGCCATCAAGTCTATTCTCAGGAGCAGGTTGGCGACTTCGTGAAACGCTATCTTGCCGGCGCGGATCGCGACGCCCTTGACCCGATCCTGGATGCCTGTGTCGCCGTTTACAACGCCGACCTGGATGAAGATGGCCAAGTGGACTTTAAGGGGAAAGCCAAGGCCTTTGTGCGGACATACGGTTTTTTGGCTTCGATTCTTCCCTACAACAATTCAGATTGGGAAAAACTGTCGATTTTCCTGAACTTTCTCATCCCGAAGCTCCCCGCCCCCAAGGAAGATGACCTATCCCGAGGCATTCTGGATACCGTCGATATGGATAGCTACCGAGTCGAGGTGCAATCTGCACTGCAAATCGCACTCCCCGACGCGGACGCGGAGGTTGGTCCCGTTCCCACCAGTGGTGGAGGCAGGATGCCAGAACCGGAGCTAGACCAACTCAGCAACATCATAAAAGCGTTCAACGATCAGTTCGGCAGCGTTGAATGGAAAGACGCCGACAAAATCCGCAAGGTCATCGCCGAGGAAATTCCCGTCAAGGTCAGCGCTGACGTTGCCTACCAGAACGCGATGAAGAATTCCGACAAGCAAAATGCCAGGATAGAACATGATAAGGCCTTGCAACGTGTCGTAATCGATCTACTGGCAGACCATACAGAGCTTTTCAAGCAATTTAGCGACAACCCTTCGTTCAAAAAATGGCTTGGCGATACAATTTTTGGGGCAACGTACAAGTTTCATGAAGCAATGCCATTTTCATAACAAAATACACTCCGTGAAATTTGACTTAAACCTGCATATACATTTAGTACTATAAATAGGCTCAATTTTTTAGCAATGCCATTAATTTGTACAATGTGTATCAAAACATAGCTACTTCAACTGGTTAACCATTATTGCATAGTACAAATTAGTTCAGAGCATATTGAACAAATGCCATGGCTAAGTCATATCAGGATAGAGCTTGTTCTCGTGTTTTTGTCCGACTGAGCACAACGCGATGATGTGACACTGGGATTCATTCAGTCCGAAAAGTCTACCTAAAGCTCGCATGTAGAGCGCTTTAACAGAGACTTCCGAGACGAATTTGTTGATTATTCTGTTTTCAGCGTCCACGTAGCGGGAGTATCTTCCTCAGACCATGGTCAACGCCCCAAGATCGAGTTCCAGTGTAACGTTGCCAGGAGCGGCCAGGGCCAGGATCATCGATGTAGATACCGCTGCCAGCCCCTGGTAGCCGGCCGCGTGGGCGTAGCCAGCCGCGACCCCGTTCTGTATCGGGCCAAGCGAGGCGATGGCGAGTACCTCCGGCGCGGTTGCCAGACCGCAGCCCAGGAGCTTGCCCAAGGCCTCCTTCAGGCACCACACGAGCGTCAACTGCTGGGCCGCGTGGGTTTCGGGCGGGGTCGCCAAGCGGGCCATGGCCATTTCCCCGGGGGCGATACAGCCCGAGAGCGCCAGGACGTTTTGCGACCGCACCCGCTCCAGGTCGAGGCCAAGGGGCAGATCCAGGGGAAAGGCCACGGCGGCGGCAAAGCCCTGGCAATGCGACAGGCTGACGCCAAGTCCCGGAGCACCGTGGACAAGGGGCTGGCCCAGATGGCCGTTTCCCACGTCGACCCGGCGCGGATCGAAGCGGGCCGCTGGCTCAAGACGCCTGAGCATGGCCCGGAGAGCGGTTTTGGCGGCCAGTCTCCCTTGCAAAAAGGCCTGGCGGCCCCTGGGTACGGTCAACGTCCGCAACCGGGCGAGTTCGCGCGGGCCGCAAAAAGCCGGGGCAGCGGCCTCGAGGAACGACAGGGACGTCGGCCCCATGGCCAGAACCGGGTGCCAGGCCACCGCCTGCGCCCGGGCGGTGGCCTGGATGACGCGCCATGCCCCGGTAAGCTCGTCGAGGACCGAGGCCGGGTCGCCGGTTGTTGCAGGGCTTGGGGACATGGCTTGGCCTACCCTGCAAGGCGCGGCGTTTCAAGCCGGCCAAAGGGCTTTGGCCCGGCCCGACGCCCTGTCCCGACCGTGTAGCAGGCAACGGCCCGTGCAGAGCCCCGCGTTGACCGGGAGACGGCAAGCCGGTAGGAATTAGAGGATCACTGTTGCCTTGGAGAGGGCCTGACCATGACCCAGCCGGGCCTTGGATCGTACCAGACCGCACGCGGCGAAAAACGAGTCGTCATCACCGGCATGGCGGTCCTGACAACGCTGGCCGACACCCTCACCGACTTTCACGCGGCGCTCATGGCCGGCCGCTCCGGCCTGGGCCCCTGGAAAAATCCACTCTATACCGGCTGCTGCTCCCGGATCGGCGGAGATCTTTTCCCGTACGCTTTGGAGGGCCGGATTTCCGCGTTGCGCCAGCGTCTGCCGGATGACGCCTTCCGCCGGCTGCGGCGTCTGGCCCGCAATTCCCCGGATAGCGCAGTCACCGCCTTGTTCGTGGCCGCCGAGGCCTTTGCAGAGGCCGGACTCTTCGGCGTGGCCGATGGCCGGCGCATGGGAGCGATCCTGGCCGGCCATTACCTCTACGACCTGTATAAATGGGCCAACTGGCAGGCCTACGCGCTGGACCCGGACGACGTGGACGTCTCTTTGGGAATCAAGGAAATCGACACCGACGCACTTGGCTGCATCACCGACGTGCTGGGGATTTTCGGCCCGGCTTATGGCGTGGGGGGGGCTTGCGCCGCCGGTAACATCGGGATTCGCGCCGGCTTGGATGCCATCAGGCATCACGGAGCCGATGTGGTGGCGGTGGTGTCGGGCTGTCACGAACTGACGCCGGCGTCGCTCTCTTCCCTGGCTAAACTCGGAGCGATTGCCCTGGAGGGTCCGGGCGGGGAACCGGCCAGGGCCAGCCGTCCCTTTGACGCGGCGCGAAACGGCTTTGTACCGGCCTCGGGTGCGGCCGCCATCATCCTGGAAAGCCTGGAGCATGCCGCAGCCCGCGGTGCCACGCCCCTGGCCGAGGTTCTGGGCGTGGGGGTGACCAACAGCGGGTCGCGCAGCCCGACGCCGGTGGAGGAGCCCATGGCCTGGGCCATGGAGCAGGCGCTGGCCGAAGCGGGTATCGACAAAACCGCCATCGGCTACGTGGCGGCCCATGCCACCTCGACGCCCCTTGGCGATCTGGCCGAGGCCAGGGCCATCGCCAGGGTGTTCGGCAACCATGCCCCGGGCCTTAAAGTCAATGCGCTCAAATCCATGCTCGGCCATCTGATGGCCTCCTCCGTTTTGGTGGAAACCGTGGCCGCCGTGCTGCAACTGCGCTCGGGTTGGCTGTATCCCAGCATCAATATCGACCGGCTCGATCCGGACATCGGTCTTGCGGTCTGCGCCAACCGGGCCGTACCCTGCCGGGTGGACGCGCTCATGAAAAACGCCTTCGGCTTTGGCGGCGTAAACACGGCCTGCGTCCTGGCCCGGTGCGACGGGGAGCCGGCAGGCGCAGCGCCCTTGTCGCCTTAACTCTGCAACAGGAAAGGAAGTCGCGCATGAACAGGGAAGAACTGCTTGGTCTGCTGGTCAACAATCTCAAGAAGGCCGTTCCGGAATTCGCCGACGAAGATCTGGACACGTCCAAGACCTACAAGGAACTCGGCGTCAGTAGCCTCGAACTCGTGGAAGTGGTGACCAGGACCACCAAGGAGCTGCGGTTGACCCTGCCGTTTCAGGAACTGGCCAAGGTCAGGAATACCGACGACCTGGCCGACGTCATTTTGCGCCTACAACAAGGAGCCTAGTGGCCCGTTCGCAACAAAACAGCTCTGTTTTTTCGAATAAAAACAATAAGTACGGTCTATTGCTGCGCCAAAAAATATCACGACATTTCCCGAAGGCGACACTCGGCTGGCCGGGAAAGCCCCCGGGGGGATGGCCAGGAGCCTTCCACCCCGGAGGCCGTCCGGGAAGAGGGGCGCAAAGGCCCGTCAGGTCCGGCCCACCTGTTCCATGTCCCGGCGCATGAACGCCAGCAGTTCGTGGGCCTTTGGACTTTGGAGCTTAATGGCCTCGCAATCCGGCCTGAAGGTGAGCTTTTGCATAAGCAGGCCATCGGTGCCGAACCACTGGGGCAAAAGCCCGCCGAAGAAAAAGCCCTGGCCCCGCAGGATATCCACGACCCGGCCCGACCACGGCTCGTCGAGATTCACCATCACCTGGATGACCAGTACCCCTTTGGAAGCGGCCAGGGCGAGTTCGCGGGCAAGGCAGTCCCCGAAATCATGGCCCGCCCTGCGGGCCATGACCCGCAGCACCCCCACCGCCTGAAACAGGCGCACATCGAGATCCGAGGCGGCATCCCCGGGCAGGTCTGCCGTGGCAACCCGCACGCTCCTCGTCAGGGGCAGGTCTGAAAGCAGGCCGCCCAGGACCGCCTCGTAGACCGGCGGCAAATAGAGATCGCGGGGTGCGTCGCCAAGTATCTTGAAGGTTAGCACCGTCGAGACCCGCTCCTCGGGGGCATCGCCCCTGCCGTAGGTCGCGCCCGGCATCAGTCCCAGTTCGATGCCCGTTTCGGCGAATTCGAAAAGCAAGGAAACCCGCTGCATGACTTGATGGTTGCTGACCGCCTCGCCGAAAATCGCGTCAAAGGGCGCATCGCCCCCGGCCATGGTGTAGAGGCATTCCTGGATGCACAGGATGGCCATGGTGGCGCGGTAGTCGGGGATGACCGAGGCTTGGCCGGTTTCGCACAGACGCGGGTTGGGGGCGACGTGGCGCAGCAGCGAACCGAAGGCCACGATGTCGCCGCGCTCCGTGACCGCCACGGCGCTGAGCATATCGCCCTTTTCATGCGCCGCGACGAGGTGTTGCGGCACGTAATAGGTCTCGAAGGGGTAGCCGTCGCCATACACCTCGAAAAAACAGCGGATCACGCCCCAGGCATCCCCGGGTTCAAACAGGCGCACCGTGAACTCCTGGTCGGGTTCCACCCGGTAGGCTTCTTCGCGCAGACGGTTGCAGGCTTCGTCCTTGGTCGTGGGCCGGGGTGCGGGCATAACGGACTCCTTGGGTGGTTGAAAGGCGACCAGTGGCGGGCGGATCAGGTCCGGGACGGTACTGGCGGCAGGGTATCGCAGGTCTTTTGCACCCAGCGCAGAGCGTCTTCCATGGCTGTCAGCGTCCTGGCCAGATCCTCGTCGTCGTGGCGGTGGCAAAGGTAGCCGTGGTGGTGCGGCGACAGAAATACGCCCCGGCGGATGAGCTGGGTGAAAAAGGTATCGCGCTTGGTCACATGCCGGCTGCCCTTTTCCCGAAGGAAGGTAAGACAGAAAAGCGGCGGCGGGCCGCTTAACACCGCGCCCACCGGGTAGCGCTCGATAAGCTCGCCGAGGGCGGCCACGAACCGCTCCCCCTTGGCCTGGATGGCTGTGAGCACCCCGTCGCGCTCCAGGATCGTCAGGGTGGCCAGGGCGGCGACGATGGCGTCGCTGTTGGGGCCGTAGGTCGAGGCGATAAAGGTCTGTTCGGCGGCGGGCTCCATGATGGCGGCTTTGCCGACCAGGGCGCTTAGGGCATAGCCGTTGGCCAGGCTCTTGCCCAGGGCCGCCAGATCCGGGGTCACGCCGTAATACTGCTGGGCTCCACCAAGCCCCAAGCGGAAATTGGTGCGGATTTCGTCGAAAACGAGCACCGCGCCGTAGTGGTCGGCCAGCTCCCGCACGCCCTCCAGAAAGCCCGGCTTGGGCTCCGCAACCGGGCGCAGCATGTCGTGGCCGATGGGGGTCATGATGATGGCCGCCGTTTCCCGGCCGTGTCGCTCCAGCAGTCCGGTCAGTTCGTCCAGGTCGTTGTAGGCGAAGTCGTAGACGTCCTCGTAGAGCTTGAGTGGCACGCCGCCCTTGATTTCCACGCACCAGTCATGCCAGCCGTGAAAGCCGCAGCGCATGACCTTGAGGCGGCCGGTATGCGCCCGGGCCACGCGGATGGCGGCGGTGGTGGCGTCGGAACCGGTTTTAAGGATGATGGCCCGCTCGCAGCAGGGAACCAGACGGCGCAGCCGGGCGGCCAGTTCGTTCTGGCAGGGCTGGGAAAAGGACAGGCACAGCCCTTTTTCGGTGAGTTGGCGGATAACGGCCGCGTCCACCTCCGGCTCGCGGTGCCCCAGGATGATCGGACCGTAGCCGCACAGAAAATCGATATACTCGTTGCCGTCGGCATCAGTGACCCGCCCGCCCCGGCCCGACTCGAAAAAGATCGGATACTCGCCCGGAATAAAATCACTGGGTTTGCTGGTGTAAAGCGCCCCGCCGGGCACAAGCCCCCTGGCCTGCTCAAAGAGTTCGGAGCTCCTGGTCAGCCGGAGCCGGGGGGCTTCGCTTGCGGGTATCATACGGAACCTCCCTCCGCCGTCAGGGTGACGGTCTCGCTGCGGGTCTGGCGGATTGCGGCCCCGCAAGCCAAAAGCCGGGCGACAAAAATTTCCGGGTCAATGGCGTCTTCCGGGGCCAAAAGGCCCTTGGCGGCGACGCGCCCCTCAAGGAGCAACAGCGCGGCAATGGCCGCCGGAAGCCCCGTGCCCGGCCCCATAGCCCCGATCATGTCGGCGGCGTAGGTCACGGCCCGACCCTGCCACGTCCCGGACACGGCCACTTTAAGGCCGGACACGCCGGGGCCGGAGGGCATGGCCGAGGCCCGTTCCCGCAGGAGTGCGACGGCCAGGGCCAGGGGCTCGTGGCGCAACAAGCCGCTTGATTTCTGGGCCATAAGCAGCCTGTCGGCCCAGTCGGGCAGGATGACGCCTTTGACGGTAAGGCTTTTGAGCCCCGGCAGGCGTCGCGGCAGGGTCAGGGGCTGGGGATGGCCGACGTAGCGGACGGTCACCGTTCCGATGGGGTCGGCGAAGGTGACGGTTTCTTCGCCAGCGCCGCCTTCCAGATAGTGCAGCCGGCCGTCGCAAAACTGGGGCACAGCTCCAGCCAGCATGGCGGCGGCATGGGTCAGAGCCGCGCCGGCCAGGTCGCCGCCATCGACGGCCCAGGCCAGGGAGACGGACTCCACCGTGTCGAGCTTTTTGGCGTACCACAAGGCCAGCAGGTTGTTGGTGCCGGGATCGGAGCCCAGGCCGGTGAGCAGGCTGACTCCGGCGGCCCGGGCCGCCGCGTCCAGGTCCGATTCCAGCAGCAGGGCCGTGGCCGCGAAATCGTCGCAGACATCGAGGTAGTCGGCCCCAAGGGCCACGGCGGCCCGGGCCACCGGAACCACCGTGTCGCCAAACGGCCCGGCGCAGTTGACGAGCAGGCGGGTTCCGGCCAGGGCGGCGGCCAGGGCTTCCTGGTCCCTGGCGTCGAGCCGGCGCTGGGAAACCTTGGCGTTTTTGCGCAGCCGAAGGCGCAAGGCCCCGGGATCGTCATGGACATCAACCAGCACAATCTCCGTCACCGCCTCGGCCCGGATCAGGCCCAGGGCGACTTCCTGTCCGACATTGCCCGCTCCGCCGATGATCGCCACGCGCATGGGACAGCTCACACCTGGCATTGCTTGAGCTCGTTGCGGTTGATCTTGCCTGTTCGCGTCCGGGGCAGGTCGGCTCGAAACAGAAAGCGCGCCGGACACAGGTGGGGTGGCAGTCGGGACTGGACAAAGGCGCGAAGCTCCCGGGCAAGCCCGGAGGTGTCCGTCTGGCCCGGCGCGGCCACGATATGGGCCACGGGCAGGAGCAGGCCCTCGACCTCGCAACCGGTGACTACGCATTCAAGCACCGCCGGGTGGCCGCACAGCATGGCCTCCACGGCCAGGGGCGCGACCCAGTTGCCCCCGACCTTGAACAGGTCGTCCTTGCGGCCCTGGAAGCGGTAGAGGCCGCCTGTGCAGACAAAGACGTCGCCGGTGTCGAACCAGCCGTCGGCCAGCAGACTGGCGGTGGTGAGATCGGGCCGGTTGAGGTAGCCCGTGGTGAGGCTTTTGCCCCGCAGGTGAAGCCTTCCGGGCTGGCCGTCCGGCGGCGGGGAGCCGTCCTCGCCCACAAGACGCGCCTCATAGCCCGGCACGATCCGGCCCGTGGCACCGGGGACGGACGCGCCCGGCCGATTGGAAATGTAGATGTGCAGAGCCTCGGTGGACCCGATGCCGTCGAGGAGCTCAAGTCCAGTGGTCTCGCGCCACTGGTGGTACAACGAAGCCGGCAGGGACTCGCCGGCGCTGATGCAAAGCCGCAGCGAGGCAAGCGGGGAGGCGTCGCCGGCAAGGATGCGCCCCAGCATGGCGTACACGCTTGGCACCGCGAACAACAGTGTTGGCCGCCTGTCCGCGATAAGCTGCGGCAGGGCGAAGAGTTCAGCCGGACCGCTGCCACCGGGGTGCAGGATCACCGTGGCCCCGTGATACAGCGGAAAGATCAGACTGTTGCCCAGGCCGAAGGCGAAAGAAAGCGTGCTGGCGGACAGGATCACGTCCCCGGGCCCCAGGCCGAGAACCTCGCCGGCATAACGCCGGGCGCAGACCAGCATGTCCCGTTGGGTGTGGGGCACGCCCTTGGGTTCGCCGGTGCTGCCCGAGGTATACAGCAGGAAGTGTGGCCCGGTTGCGTCGGGTGTGGTGGCCGGAGCCGTGTTTGACCGTCTGAGGCGCTCGGCGAAGTCCGGGGCATCGACAGACAAAAGCGTCGCATCCGATCCGCTCCAGGCTGCGGCCGACGGACTGCCGTCCAGCGTGACCAGGGCCGAGGCCCGGGCGTCCCGGAAGATGGCGGCGTAATGTCCGGCCGGGAGCTGCGTGCCCACGGGCACGGCGACGATGCCGCAATGCAGCGCGCCCAAAAAGGCGTGGAAAAAATCCGGGCAATCCGGCAGGGCGATGACGCATCGGTCTCCGGGGCCAAGGCTGAGGGAGAGGAACAGGCCGGCGAAGCGCGCGACGGTGTCGGCGAGCGCGGCATAGGAGATACTCGTTTCACCACAGAGGATGGCGGTTTTTCCACCCCGGTGCAGGACGTGATGGCGCAGGATATTGGCGTAGTCGGTCAACGGCTGGGGCATGGGGACTGGTCCGGCTGAATGTTGTCGGCGAGAGTGCCTTGCCCTGTATAGCTTGACTGTTGGCGTGACGCGTTCCGGCACAGCCGCCGCGCCAACAACCGGCAGGCAGACGCCTGGCCTTTGACGGTCCCTGGGGAAGTGCCCGGTGCACGGCCTGACGACCGATTTATCCATTATCTGCGGCAGGGTCGGTAGGCAAGGCCTTACTCGATTCTCTCCTGTATCATTCTAATATGTTAGAAGTTTTTCTCGGCCCGCCATTGTAATGCCCCCGGCCGCCCAGGCCGCCGGCGCACCCTGTAACCGTACGCGGGATGATCCTCGGATGTTTTTTTGGGGGGGGATTGCTTGCTCACCCCTGGCGCAAGGCGGACGCATCCGTTCAGGCATCTGAAGCCGCCTCACGTTTCTTGAAAAGGCTTAGGCAAGCGCAGGGAACGCTTCATCCTGACCTTTGATATCGGGCGGGTCTTTCCCGATGAAGACCTGCCGAGGCCCAGGATGCCGGGGAAATGGCGACCCAGATAATGGAAATGGTCGTAGCCTCCACCTTCAAAATGGCTGTGTTGCCAGTTGGGGTGCTTCAGATGGCCGCAAGTTACAGTAGATCGTCGGCCAACCCGGTGTCCACACGCTTGCCCACATCCCGCCCCCTGACGGTAGCGCGGCGGGGAGATTTGTAGACTACGGCATTGGGTTTTGAAGATCTATACACTGCGGGAAACCAGGGCCTGCCATCAACTCAGCGAGTCTGTCCTACAACAAATCAATATTACCCTCGCACACCAACTACAGGCAACCCTTGGGCGGCTGAAAAATTGTTCGTGCAGTAAACCATTTCTCCATCATGGAGCATCTGCATTCGAACGCGGATAAGGATCTTCACCCGAGGGTTCAATTCTTCCCCGCGCTCCACCTTCCGTCGGATGTTTAGATACTGTCTGTCTGTATACCCCAACGCCTTGGCCACGGCCGTATGTGTGCCAAGTACCCGCAAAAGGCCTTCGAGCATTTCTTTCATGGGTTTTCCTCTGTCAAGAAAATACAGGAATTTCCTTCTCAACTCAATCCGAATTTTTTGCTGGACAGCGAAGGAATTTCTGGCAAGATGGCATCAAATATGTCCATCGGAAGTTTTGCCAGCAAACTGGAGCGCTCGTTCGTGATACTCGTGGACGGACGTGTAGAAGCCCGAGGCTGGCGCAAAAATGAGTTTGCCAGGATGGTCTGGCCCGAAATCGACCCCCAAACTGCTGCAGCAAAATGGTCCGCCATTCGCGGCAAAGCATCGAACACGGGCAAGCCACAAGGCGTACTCATAGCCGATGCGCAACGTATGGCGGATATTCTTGGAGAAGATTTGACATACCTTCTTGCCGTGGCCAAGGAAACTGCCAAGGGCTAGATATATCTCTTTTGTTTTTCTAATCTTACACTATTAGGTAAGATTGTTTCACCAACCCCGCCATGTGCGGGCTTTTTAATACCAGCATGCAGAGGAAATTCCTTTGAATGTACATCATAGCAAAACGAATTTCCTTTTCAACTGTGCATTCCGTGCTCCCGCCAGGTCCCAAACGAAATCGATTGCGCCACGCAGTCTTGGCCCGAAGACACCTTCATGAACCCAGACCACGCGAACGCCATTCCGGCGGAACTTAAGCGCATCGACCGGTGGGTGCTTTGGAAGCGTGAAGAGCGCGGAGGGCGACCCACGAAAGTTCCATATTCGCTGTCTGGCCAGAAAGCCAAGTCAGACGCCCCGGCCACATGGTCCACCTTCGAGACCACCTTGGATCATCTCCAAGCTCATCGCACCGCTTTCGACGGGATCGGGTTCGTCCTCTCCGCCGAGGACGATATCATCGGAGTGGACCTTGATCATTGCATCGACCCGGGTACCGGCGAGGTCATGCCCTGGGCGCGGCGCATCGTTACCACCCTGGGCAGCTACACCGAGCTGTCCCCAAGCGGGACCGGACTCCACATCCTGGTTGGGGGCGCAAAGCCGGACAGGCGCTGCAAACAAGGGAAGATCGCCGACGCGCCAAATGGCTGCGCCTTCGAGTGGTATGATTCGCTCCGCTATTTCACCGTCAGCGGCCACCAGCTCCCGGGAAGCGTTCGCGAGATCGTTCGCCGCAACGGCGAGTTGAAAAAAGTGCGCGACTGGATATGGCCGGAAGCCTGCGCCCCAGCCGTCAAAATCGTTTCGTCCTGCGACGACGGTATGTTGCTCGAAAAAATCCGGGATTCTGCCAAGGCAACTGCCTTCAAGCGGTTGTGGGCCGGCGACTGGCAGGCGGCCGGCTACGGCAGCCAGAGCGAGGCCGACCTCGCCCTTTGCGCCACCCTGGCTTTTTGGACTGGACGAGACGTTGCCCGCATGGACCGCCTCTTTCGCCAGTCCGCACTTTTCCGTTCTGAAAAATGGGATAGACATGCCGGCCACGGCCGAACCTACGGACAGCGGACCATCGAGACGGCCTGCACCGGATGTTCGGAAGCTTATGGCGACCGAAGCCCCTTTCCGCGACACAAGGCTCCTTCATTGGCCAAGCCCGAGGAAGGACCACGGAACGCCGAGCTGGTCAGGGAACTTTTTCCGCGCCGGCCTTTCCCCTGGCATGTTTTTCCCGCCCCCATCGCGGACAGCCTCAAGCAGTTGGCCCGCTCCTGCGCAGGGAGCCCCAATCCCCTGCCTGGAACCGTCTTTTGCCTGATGGGCGCGGCGCTCGGCCGGACCGTGGGCGTCCTGCCCAAAGAATCCTGGAAGGAGCCTCTCATTTTCTGGCACCTGGATATCGAGGAATCCGGTAGCGGCAAGACTTCCCCCATGTGGATGCTGGCCGAAGTCATGAAGCAGAACCAGGCCCTGGCCCACGAGCGATATACCCGCGAATACGCCGAGTGGCGTTCCCTAGCCAAGGACGACAAATCGGCACCACCGGAGCCGAACCCGGCCAGGGGATATTTCCTGACCGACGCGACCCTCGAAGGCCTGCGTCACGAACTCGAAGCCCACCCAACCGGCGGCCTGGCCATGATCCTCAACGAGGCCTCGTTCCTCATCAACTCGCATAACCAGTACAAGGCCCGGGGCACCGACCGCGAGGCATGGTTGTGCCTATGGGACGGCCAACCAGTGCGCGTGGTGCGTGTAGGCAAGTCCGTATTTCTCAAGGGGGCGCGGGTTCAGGTCTGCGGCGGCATTCAACCCGAAGTGTTCAAAGCGGCCTTCTCGTCGAAGAACGGGCTCTATATGTGCGACGGCACCGCTTTTCGTTGCCTGGTGACCTTCGAGCCTCCGACCCACTACGAGCAGACCGAAGAAGCATGGAGTGCGCACAGCAGGGACGCATGGGAGAACACACTAGCCGCCGCCGTGGCCTGGGCCGACGACCGGACTACCCAGGACGATCCCTTAGAAATCCACCTTTCCCAGGAAGCTAGGACGATATTTCTTGATTGGCGCAACAGGCTTGACGCGGAACGCGATGAGCTCCCCGCCCATTTGCGTGGCTTTCTGCCCAAGGCCTTTAGCTACGCCCTGCGTCTGGCCGGAGCCCTGCATTGCCTCAAGGCGTTTCACGCCGGGACAGCGCCGGGCCAGATCATGGACCGGGCTGGTATCCTGGAAGGCATCGAAGTGGCCGAATTTTATCTCGGCCAGGCCGTAGACGCCGTGCGACTGCTGGCCGAGGAGGCGAGCTCTCGGCCAAGGGAGGTTTCGGATCGCACCCAGCTTCTGGCCCGGGTGCTCGATTCATTACGCGGAGACATCGACAATGGCCGTCTGGCCGTGGGCTTCATCCAGGAGCGTTACAACGCCTTGGCCCCCAACGAAGGCATAATCAAATCACCCCACGCCATGGGGGCCATGCTGCGCAGTACCGGGCTTACCGTCTCGGCGGCCAAGCTCAACGCCAACGGCCGCCGTGCCACCCGCTGCCTGCTGTGGGATTCCAAGATCGAAGACTTCGTGCAGACTTCGCAGACATCGAAACCCCAAAGTCTGCGCCTCGCAAGCCAGGCTACTCCTTGCTTTGCAGACTTGGCGGATAAGGCGGACTTATTTTCCGACGAGAACCGATGCCCCGATCCTCACAGGCATTGATGCCGTGCAAACCATTTGAGATGACATGACAATTCAAGGACCGTTCTACAATCTCAAGGAAGCGGCGTTGTACTGCGGCTACAAGCCGGCCACGTTTGCCCGATTGATCCGCGAGTATGCGCTGCCGAAGTCGGGGCCGCGCAAAAATCGTTTCGCTGCCTCTGTCCTTGATGCCTGGATGGCGAGCCCGGACACCTTCAAGATGGTCCCCTCCGCTCCGGCTAGACGCCGCAAGCCCCAATTGGTATCCGTTTAACGTGGAGGATGACCATGAGCGTACACGAAAAAAAGGACGGACGCTGGCAGGTCAACTTTCGGGATGAAAACGGCAAGGTCCGCAGCAAAACCTTCCCTGCGGGCAAAGAGGGGAAGAAGCAGGCCAAGACCTTCGATTTCGAGGTCAAGGCGCTCAAGACACAAGGCAAGCAGCTCCCGGTCATCACCCGCCAGGAGGGCATCTATTTCGACGAGCTGGCCCAGCTTTGGCTCAACGAAAAAAAGGCCCAGGGCCGGGCCATCCGCTGGCTCAAGGAGATGGCCGACCTCCTCAACAAGAATTTCATCCCCAACCTGGGTGCGAAACCGGCCCACCAGATCACCCAGGCCGACATCATGGCCCTGATCGGCGCGAACTACGCCAATAACGCCCAGGCCACCCGAAATCGCTACATTGGCTACGTCAAGGCCATATTCGAGCACGGCGTGGAGCACGGCCACCTGGAGAAAAATCCGCTCCTTCGCTGGAAAAAGGGCAAGGAGGCCCCGCGCCGGTCACGACTGTCCCTAGATGATCTTCGTAAGATTCAGAAGACCGCGCCTAATCATCTGGCCTGGGCGCTCGAAGTGGCTTGGAATGTGCCTTGTCGCCCCGGGCCGTCCGACCTGTTCGCGCTTCATTTCGATACCCACGTTGACTACGACAAAGGCGGGCTGAACGTTTACCACTCCAAGGTCAAACGCTGGGCCTGGATTCCCTGCGATGACGGTTTCATGCGATCAGTCTTCCTGCGCCAGCAGGTCCACGCCAGCGGATGTCTCATCGAGTACAAAGGCAGCCCGGTCCTCAAAGTGGCCAAGGCCCTACGCACCGCAGCCAAACGGGCCAGCCTGCCCTACGAGGTCTGTTTTTACGATGTCCGCCACCTCTGGATTACGACCATGCTCGACGCAGGAGCGTCGGCCGCCGCTGTGGCCGAGATGGCAGGCACGAGTTTGGAAATGATTATGGCGAACTATTATGAAATCAATCGGTCGGAGAAGGATAGAGCTGTGGGGCTGTTACCAAAACTATTTCAGGAACAAACAAAGACTACCAACAACGTCATACGTATAAATACCAACAAACGAGGCTAACGACATCGACCATGGTGGCTACAAAAATGAAGATAAGACTTGTCAATCCCGCTGTATCATCAACACAACATTTCTACACAGCTGAATCAAAAAACATTGGACAACGACTAACCATGTTTTTTGATACGCGAAGGATATCTATCCGAGACAGCGTCGATCTTCTTGTCGTATCGCATAATTTCTTCGATTTCACTTGCAATTCATGTAATGCACAAGACAAGAATACATTTATACAAAACTGCCTCGCGCCAATGATTAACGCCACCAGCCTACCAAAAATCCCCCTGGTCATGGGCTTTGACCTTCACAATGGAATTACTCACCCTTACAATGGGACTAACGGAATTGTTGTCTACTTTGACACGGCAGAATCACTTTACCGCCACAATACATCCATTTGGGAATCATGGACAAATGTTGGAAAATGCGACCGCGCTGGATTTGTCGCACAGAATAAACATCGAACATTCAATCTTCACAACAAAGTATTTGGACTTCTTTCTTGTGGTGATACTGTCAAGAGCTGCTATGGAGCATTCTCTTCCTGCAATCTACCAACAGTAGATATTTATTTAAACCCCTCACACATTCCCGTAAAGGGGCACGCTAGTCAACACAAAAATCCTCCAAAATTCATCATCAACAATACGTGTCAATACTGCTTAGGGACAAGACAACTAAACACAACCCCCAGACAACAATCGCTTATACATGGAAATCCAACCATCCTTCAGCAAGGCTGGACTCAGATTGGACAGCAAAAAAGCTACCTGGTCGACATCCAAGTATGATCAGCAGCCAAGGCCTCAGTCCTCAACAAAATAATCCGCATCGATCTTTTTCAAGTGAAAGCTCTGCACAACAGCCACTCCAACATTGTATTCAACCATTAATTCAGCCAGTCGTTCGCCATCAATCAAAACAACTTTGCTATCAATCGATTTAACAAATTCATGGGCTTCTTTGGTGAAAAATGAAGTCGTAATATATATTCCTTTCTTGGCACGCCTCCCTTGAAGGGCTCCCGCAAACTTTTGAATTTCTGGCCTGCTAACATTATTCTCCCAACGCTTAGCCTGTACATAGATAACATCAAGGCCAAGCTTATCTTCATTAATGATCCCGTCGATACCTTCGTCACTTCCTTTGTTGGTAAGTCGCCCAGCCTCTTGACGTGAGCCACCGTAGCCCATCGACAAAACAAGATCGACAACCAACTTCTCAAAGAAGCGAGACGAACACCCTTTAATGCTTGCCATCAATTCTTGCTTTAATTTCTGTTCAATTGAATTAAACCCAAATTCAATATACTCTTCTGGAGTTTTTTCCGAAGTACATCCATCTACCTGGCTGCTAAACTGATCAGCTCTTTGCTCGTCATTGCTTTTTCCTAATCGGAAGGCAACGAATGATGGGAACTTCATCAGATAATTAATATTGATTTGCTGTGGCCTTTCATTGAAGATCATTTCTGTCCGGCTAAACTAGAAGAGATAGTCTGTTAGAATTGTTTAGTTTTAAGCGCTGCCGTCGGAGGTCGAGGAGGTCGAGGATTTCACATTGCTGGAACAGATTTCGTTGCACCAGCCTGGCCAGATAGTGCAGGCTCAGGCCGATCTTTGACATGAACTTCTGGTAGGCCAGGAGCAGGTACGCAATCAGGGCCACGTAGACCTGGGAGAGTACGGCGTTTTTCGAATTTCCGAGGAACGACTTGATCTTGAGGTTCTGCTTGATGAACCGGAAGAAGATTTCGACCTGCCAGCGATCCTTGTAGATGTCGGCGATGGTGCGGGCCGGCAGGGTCATGTGGTTGGTCAGGAACCTGAAACGCTTCCCGGTCTCCTTATCCCGATAGCCGATGCGGCGCAGGACCAAGGTCTGCTCCCCATCGGCGACCTGGATGATCTGATCGGAGGTGACACCCGTTGCCCGATCTATGAGGTTGCGCTCAAGGACGAGGAAACGGGCGTTGCTCTTGAGGCGGGTGACAAGGAACACCCCGGATTTACACAACTGCCGGAACCAGGCGTGGTCGATATAGCCCCGGTCGAAGACCACAATCGATCCCTTGGGCAGTCGGAACAGCTTGGCGATGTTGGCCTCGTGGCATTTGGCTTCGGTGACGGTGACCATCGCCGGGAGATAGCCGTCATGGTCAAGGAGCGTGTGCAGCTTGATACCGGCCTTGGTGGTTCGGAACTTGGCCCAGGGGAACAGGGTCAGGCACAGGTCAACAACCGAGGCGTCGAGACTGAACAATTTGTTTTTAAAAGAGAATTTATGTCCTGGCGCCTTTGGCAGACACCGCCGGTAGAGTTCGCCGAACAGGGCTTCGAAAAAGGCGTACGGCCGCGCGTTGTTGGCGTCGGCAAAGGTCGACCGGGGCACGGGTTTGACTCCGAGATGGTAGAGCCGCTTGGCGGCAGCGTTCATGCCCATGATCCCGTCTCGAAGACTCTTGCATCCGGCCAATTGAATATGCAGAAGGTGGACAAACTGGTCCCACCTGAGAAATGTTCGGGGCGAGCGTTTTCCTCTATGGTCCTTGGATAATTTGACAAACACGTATTTTGGCACGACTGATAGAAGTTGGGCGAAGACGGTGGTAAAGCTTTGCACGTGCGGAATCCTCTTGTCGGTTTGTAGGTGAGCCTCGGAACTCTACCATACAGCAACAAGAGCGATTCCGCATAGTTATAAAGACATCAAAAAAGCTCTATCTCCTCTAAAATAGGCTCCATGGCGCACACTGGTGCCCATAGATGCCGTTGTGCAGGAGTTTTTGAACTTGGTCTCATGGCGACATGTGCTAATTCTCTAAAATTGATCTCCGCGTTGGAAAGGCATCCATAGTCCAGCCCAATTGGCTCTTTCGGGTGTCAAGCCTTTTCTTAACCGGACAGCAATGATAAAAAATATTTCCCTGTTTTTTGATCTTCGCATCATATGTAGGACCATATCCGTCATACTGTTCTGTAAGGGAAGCAGATAGGAGAAGACCGCCTTGAAAACGATGTTGCTCCTCACCTTTGCAATCCTCTTTCCAGTCGTCGCCTACGCCGGCGATTATACGATTGTTCCAGGCGACAAATTGGCTATCCTCGTCGTCGGCGAACAGGACCTGAGCATCCCCGGAGCCCTTGTCCGGCCCGACGGCAAGATCACTGTGCCCCGGATCGGCGACACCCGTGCCGCCGGCCTGACACCGACTCAACTCGCCTCGACCCTGACCGAGAAGTTCAAAATTCTCGTGCGCAAACCGGAAGTGAACATCACCGTCCTCGAAGGGAAAAACGACAAGGTCTACGTGATCGGCAGCGGCGTGAAGGCGGGTGTGTACGAACTGGCCAACTTCAAAAATCTCTTGCAGGTCCTGGCCAGCATCGAGGATCTGAGCCTGGCCGACCTCGACCAAGCCACCCTGGTGCGCGGCAACACGGTCGTGGTCAAGGGCTTCCGCCAACTTTTCCTCGATGGCGACGTCAGCCTCAATCAGGAACTCAAACCGGAAGACGTGATCGTCCTGCCCGTACTCAAGGACCGCTACGTCTACGTCTCCGGGGCGGTCAACAAACCCGGCACCTTTCCTTTCCACGAGGGCATGACCGTTCTCGATGCCCTCATGGAGGCCGATGGGTTCAACAAGTTCGCCAGCAAGAATGCCACGAAGATCGTGCGCAACTCCGATGGCAAGGAAGAGGTGGTCCCCGTCAAGGGCAAACAGCTTATGGAAAAAGGGGATGTCCGCCAAAACGTCCTGTTGCGCCGGGGAGACATGATTATCGTCGAGGAAGGCTTCTTCTAGTCCCCCCCCGCGCCAAGGGCTACCGGCGGTGCAACTTGAGCTGGTTTAACAGCAGCGACGCAGCGACTTAGGAACCGAGTTTGGCCCGAGGGAGTCTTCCGTGTCCGATGCATTGAAACAATACACCTATTTTCTAAAAATCGTTTTGGCTCGCAAACGACTCTTCTTGTTTTTGGCCATGGGCATCATGACACTCGGGCTTGTGCTGGCCTATGTCCTCCCGAAAAAGTACGAAGCGGAAACCACAGTCTTTGTCGACCAAAACGTCATTACCGATCTGGTCAAGGGGATAGCCGTAACGCCTTCCGTCGACTCCAAGATCAAGAAGCTCTCGGTTTCGCTTTTAAGCCGCACCATGCTCACCAAGGTCTTGAGCACCCTGGACAAGGATCTGCTTCAAAACGAAAGGGAATTGGAAACTTACATCGAAGATCTGACCAAGCGCATCCGAATCCATTACAAGGAAAGGGAACGCGTTTTCAAGATTTCCCTGCGCGACAATAACCCAGTCTTTGCCCGTGATTTCATCAACACCCTGACGCGCAAATACATCGACGAAAATACCTCCTCCAAGCGTGAGGAATCCCTGGAGGCCACCGTCTTCCTGGCCGACCAGATCGAATCGTTCAAAAAGCGCATCGATGCCGCCGACGAGGCCATCAACAAGTACAAGAGCGAAAAGGGCCTCATCCTGGCCACCGACGACATTTATCTTCGGGGCGAAATCGCCAGCGCCGAAAAAAAACTTGAGGAGCTCTCCATCAGGCGCAGTTCCCTGGAGGCCAAAAAACGCCTCCGTGAGGAGCGCGCACCCGATTCGAGCCAGTTAGCCGAGGCCCAGTCCAGATTAGCCTCCCTGCGCGCCCGCTATACCGACCTCCATCCCAAAGTGACCGCGGCCATGGCCGAGGTTGCCCGATTGCGCTCCGGAAAGGGTTCCCGGTCCCGATATGCCGCTGCCGCGACCAACGAGGAATCCCCACAAATGCTCCAGGTGGAAATCGACGCCCTGCGGGAGATGGAAAACCACCAAACCAAAATCATCGACGAAAGCAAGGCGTTACTGCGGGAGATTCCGAGTGTCCGGGCGACGTTGGTCGATCTGGTCCGTAAAAAGGAAAACGAGGCCCTCATTTACCAGCAACTCGTCTCCCGGTATGGCCAGTCTGAAGTCTCGAAGCAAATGGAGCTGCAAGACAAGTCCATTACCTTCCGCATCCTGGATCCGGCGGTCCTGCCCCTTGTCCCGATCAGCCCGAACCGTCCTCTTGTCATCGTGGCCTCAATCCTGGCCGGATTCGGCCTGTCGCTCGGGGTCATCTGGTTGCTCGACATCCTCAAAGGCGGCGTCAATTCCCCCAACGACCTCAAGGGACTGCATCTTCCGATCTTTGCCGTCATCCCGCACGTTCCCGACTGTATCAAGGATCACCAACGGCAGCGCCAGGACCGGCTGCTGGTTGGCCTGACCATCGGCTACGTCATCGTCCTGCTTCTGGTGGCTTGCGCCGACATGTTGCATCTGCAAGATTCCGCCATCCAGGTGAAAACCTCCATCCGCGACGCGCTTGCCACGCTCGTCGGCCCGCACTAACCGCCACGAGGATACAGGACATGAGCAGGATCGAAGAAGCCCTGAAAAAAGCAGCCCATCTCGCCCAATGGCAGGCACCCGCCGTGCGGCCGATTCCATACGAATCGCCCACGCCGTCGTGCGATCAGGAGCCGCTGACGCAACCCAACAACCATATGCTCATCAACATGCTCTCGGCACAATCCGCTGTGGCCGAGGAATACAGCAAGCTCAAAGAGGCCTTCATCAAGCAAGCGCGCCGGGATCGATTCAACAACGTAGTGGTCGTGACCAGCGCCAATCCGCACGAGGGAAAAACCATCACCACCCTCAACCTGGCCATCAGCCTCGCCCAGGAATTCGACTACACGGTCCTGGTCGTAGAGGCCGATCTGCGCGCGCCCTCATGCCTGAAGTACCTGGGACTGACCAGCGGCCTGGGCTTGTCCGATTGCCTGGAAGGCCGGGCCGAATGTTCCAACGCCTTGATCCGCACCGGCATCGGCCGGCTGGTGATCCTGCCGGCAGGCAAGTCGGTGGCCAACCCGGTGGAACTGCTGTCCTCGAATCGGATGCGTCAGTTCATCCAGGAGTTGAAACACCGCTACCCCGACCGGTTCATTCTCATCGACACACCACCTGCCAACATGTTCGCGGAAACCCGTGCGATGGCCTCCATGGCCGACAGCGCCATCCTGGTGGTCCAGGAAGGGGAAACCTCCTTGGAGGATTTGGCCGAGGCCACCCAGGCCCTGGACAACAAGGTCATGGGCATCGTCTACAATAATGCGTCGCGGTCCCCCTTTACCAAAACTTCTTCGTATTACTACGACATTTATGAGCAGCTGGATGTTGCCGATCAGTGAGAATCATACTGGCGTCATGACGGATCGGAGAACAACGTGTACGAATCCTTTTTCAATCTCACCGGCAAGCCTTTCGACTTGGTACCCAATCCTGCCTATCTCTATTTGAGTTCGGCACACCGCAAGGCACTCAACTATCTGACGTATGGTATCAAGCAACAAAGTGGTTTCCTCCTGCTGACCGGCGAGGTCGGCACGGGTAAAACGACCATCCTGCGTCAACTCATCAAAAGCCAGTTGACCGACGTCACCCTGTCCAAGGTTTTCAATACCAAGATCAGTTCCCAGCAACTTCTGGAAATGGTGCTCGACGACTTCGGCGTGTCCACCACAGCCAAGGACAAACCGACCCTGCTGCGGGAACTCAACGATTTCCTCATCGAGCAATACGCCCAGGGACGGCAATGCCTCCTCATCATCGACGAGGCCCAGAACTTCACCCACGAACTGCTTGAGGAAGTTCGCCTGCTCTCCAACCTGGAAAACGACGACCACAAGCTTTTGCGCATCATTTTATCCGGGCAGCCGGAACTCAAAACGCTGCTCGCCGCGCCGGAGCTGCTCCAGTTGCGCCAGCGCATCCAGGTCAGTTGCCACATTTCCCCCCTGCCAAAGGAGGAAATAAGCGATTATATCGGCTTTCGCCTGCAGACCGCTGGGAACCGTGAGGCTGCTGTCTTCGACGAGGGAGCCTTCGAGGCCATCCACCGCTATACCAACGGCGTGCCGCGCCTGATCAACATCCTGTGTGACTATCTGTTCCTTGACGCCTACGCCAACCAGACCCGGGAAATAACCGCGGCCACGGTCCACGAGGTGGCGGCCGACCTCAATTTCAACAACCAGTACTGGAATGGTCCCCAGACGGTTCCGGGACGGGTGCACGACGATACGTCTGACGCCCGCGTGGTAGCGGTGCCTTCCAGACAGCCTCTTGAGCCCACGTTGCCGCCCCCCTCCCCGATGCCTTCCGGCCTCGGCGAGACCGCCCACCTGCTGGCCGATATCCAGGGGGCCTTGAACACCCGGCTCGACGCCATCACCCTGGAGATGCGCAGACTCGCTGACGAGGTCGCCACCCTGAAACGAAAAACCGACCTGTCCATCGGTCTGTCGCAACCGTTGCCGCTCGCGGCCGCAAGCGTGGGAGCGTCAGGCCAAACCCTGGCCGGCAAGGTCGTCACCAGCCTGAAAAATCTCAACATCAGGTTGCGCACCATCGAGGAGTCCCTGCCCCGTCTGGATTTCTGTGAATGCGGATCGATTGGCGAACGGGAAACCGCCATCCAGAATCAACTGGATGCCATCACGCAATCACTTGGCAGTGGTTTTGACACGGTGTGGCAGGCTGTGGAGCATCTTTCGCAAGAGACCCAAGCCCTGCACAACCGCATCGAAACACGGATGGACCGGGAAGCCGCCAGCGGGATGCAGCCCCCCGCGCGCCGCTCCTGGCATTGGATGAGCTGGCTCATTTTCTGGGCCTGTTAGGCATTGACGATGCGCCTAAAATCCTTCGTCTTCATCCTGCTCCTCAGCCTGTGGGCGCCGCCAGCGACCTGGGGGCAGACAAGTACCGAACCGTTCACGCCAAGCGGCGTGGAAAAAACCATGACCACGGTTTTCGATCCCAAGGCTTCGCAGGAAAATACCCTGACACTCTACGGCTCCGAGGAATACACCGACAACGTCAATGAGAGTGCCAAGGCACGCTCGGATATGATCAGTATCATCGGCGCCAGGGGCAACTACATCCACCAAGCCTCTCGATTTCAAGTCAAGGCTGCCCTCGACGGCAGTTACAATGCCTATGCCTTGGGAAATCATGCCAATGAATTCAAAGGCTCCGGTCAAGCCACGGCCACCGTCGCCGCAGTACCCAATCTGCTTTTTCTCGAAGGGGAAGACCGATTTCGCCAAGTGTACACAAGTCTGACGACGGGAGAAACCAACCCCACCGACACGAGTCGTGATCAGGTGACCCAGAATAGCAGCACGGCCCGAGTCTATGTCACCCCGCATTTCAACGATCGACTCGAACTCAAGCTTGGCACAAGCTATGGCGCTATTGCGTATAGCCAATCAGACAATGCGACGGACAAACAGTATTACACTGCCTTCGGACAATCATTCTATGCATTAACATCAACATTCAAGCTTTCGACTGAGACAGAAGTCATTCACATCGATACAAATCATCGCTCTCAGGACAAGTACTTATGCAGCGGAGGATTCATCTGGAATTACAGTGAAACCGGTTCGTTTGAAGCCAAGTCCGGGCCACGCCTTAATACCTATAGTACACACGCATCGCAATTAGATTGGTATTGGAACGCCCTGCTGTCACAATCCTTCAAACGGTATACATTCTCCCTCGACACAAGTTCCCTTGATGTTGAAAATCCCTCCACGAACTATTCGAGCCGCACACAAAAGGCCGGAGCCTCGCTGGCGTGGCAAGGCGAACGCCTGGGGCTGCGCGCCCGAGGGGAATACGTCTTTTTAAACGGTCAGGAGACTGCGGACACCCGACAAGTCAACACCAGCTTGACCGGCAGCTATGACCTGACACCCCGCCTGACCCTCAAGGCCGCCGGCTCCCGCAACGTCAGCGCCCAAAGTGGCAACAACATCACACGCTGGTATGCGGACGGCAGTCTGAGTTACGCCTTGAACGACAGATACTCCCTTGAGTGTTATTATCGGTGGAAAATCGCGGAATCATCCTCATCAAGCAACAATAGCTACACATTGGATCGGTTCGGATTGAGTATCAAAAGGACATTTTAAATACAGCCGCATGTAAAATTTCTATTGAGCCCTTAATTGTGGATAGTTATGCGATTTCCAGCTTACCCTAGACATCGCCCATTGTGATCATACGTAACAAGCGACATGACTTTATATATTTCAGCAGTTCAAAATGTATTTTGAGCCTTCAGCTTTACATCAAAGTGGGCGGCAATTGTTATTTATCATAACAATAAAATGAATCGTATCACAAATAATATTTCAAATAATACCAGGCTATAATTATAGCATTTTACAAACACGAGCATTCGAACATTTTCTTCTTTAACAAAATAAATGACCGCAAAATGTCAATTCAGCAATATTTTACTGGAACCTCAAGTATTCAATCACGTTTTTTAGCAATACAATCGGTAGTTGGATAGAACGTATGACCATATATTTGATCGAACTTTTCAAGGGCGACTCCTTTGTATTTTCAGAAGATACGAAGAAGCCTGTGACATTGCGCCGCTGTGGATGCGCCAGACTTGCTCCTTCCTCAGAATGCAACGAACCAAACGCTGGACGTCATAAGCCGCTATAGCAAGCTTTTCTGGCAAGGACACCGACAATGCGTACGCGTTATATGCAGTCTTCCAATCCACTCTTCGCCACGCTGGCCGTTGCCGCAGTGGTTGCTCTCTATTGGCCCGTACTCCATGACATGGTTCTTACCTGGATCAACAATGAGGTCCTTCCGACTTTTCCGTGGGTAGGTGACCGGTTATGGTCAGCCCGGGAGGATGACCATGAAGGACACGGACCTGTATTGTCGGATTCTGGGGCTGAGCGACCCGTGGTTTGTTGCCGATGTCGAGTTGGACACAGCCGGAGGCCGGGTGGATGTTCATGTTGATCACGCTGCCGGTGTCCGGTGGCTTTGTCCGACCTGTGGCCGCGAACTGGCTTGTCGTGATCATGCCGAGCCCCGGGTATGGCGTCACCTCGATACCTGCCAGTTCAAGACCTTTCTCCATGCCAGGGTTCCGCGCGTGGAGTGCCCAGAGCACGGCGTGCTTCAGGTGAAAGTGCCTTGGGCCGAGGCCAAAGGGCGCTTCACCTTGCTCATGGAACGCTTGATCATCGATGTGTTGCGCGAGTGCGCCACCGTGGCCGGCACCTGCCGGCTCATGCGGATCAGCTGGGATGAGGCCTGGAACGTCATGGACAGAGCCGTCCGGCGAGGGCAGACCAGAAAGAAGGCCAACCCCGCGCGCTATCTTGGCATCGATGAAAAGGCCTTCCGTAAGGGGCATGACTACATGACCGTGGTCTGTGACCTGCTTGGCGGCACGGTGGAGTTTGTGGCCCAGGATCGGAAAACCGAGAGTCTCGAGGACTATTACCGGCAATTCACGGCGCAACAGCTCGAGCGGATTCGGGCTGTGGCCATGGATATGTGGGAACCGTACTTCAAGGCCACGATCAAGCACGTGCCGGAGGCGGCGCGCAAGATCGTCCACGACCGTTTCCACATCATGCAGCACGTGGGCCAGGCCGTGGACAAGGTCCGCCGGCAGGAGCATCGCGAGTTGCTCCGCCAGGAAGACGAGCGCCTCAAGGGGACCAAGTACATCTGGCTTTACCGGGAAGAGAACCTGCCGGACAAGCATCGACCGAAGTTGGAAGCCCTGAAGGCCACGAACCTGAAGGTGGCCAAGACCTGGGCCATGAAGGAAAGCCTGTCGGGGTTGTGGAACTACCTCAGCATCGGCTGGGCCAGACGGTTCATGAAGCGCTGGCTGACCTGGGTGAGAAAGGCAGACCTGACTCCGATGCGCAAGGTCGGGGAGATGCTCTCCCGACATCTGGACAACATCCTGACCTTTTGTCGGCATCGGATCACCAACGGAGCGGCCGAGGGACTCAACAGCAAGATAATGGCCATCAAGCGCAGGGCCTGCGGTTACCGGAATCGGGAGTACTTCAAGACCGCCATCTACTTCTTCTGCGGCGGCCTGGACCTCTATCCCAAGCAGGCCTGACTCCGGTTACCCACGGAAAAGCCGGAAGGACCAAAATGGTAGGCGCACCCGCCAGACGCCGGCAAGTGGTGTTTGCGCAGCGACGCGGACTGTCGCAGCGCAAGGCGTGTGCGCTGTTTTCCGTTTCCCGATCGACGCTTGGCTACCCTGTACGCCCTCATCGAGACCGCCAAGGCCAACGGCTTGGAGCCTTACCGCTATCGGCGCCACCTCTTCGAGCACTTGCCGGCGGCAACCACCGACGCCCAGCGCAAGGCCCTCCTGCCACAGCACATCGATCCCAAGAACCTGACCATCCCTGCCTGATCTTTTGTCGCTTCCAGCTCGCCAGGACAAGATGCGCCTTATTGAGCGCTTACGGTGCGGCCGCATTCGAGTCTCGGCAAAATGACGCCGGGGGCCTTTGCCCGGATGCTCGACAGTATCTCAAACCAAGGGGCCACCCTCAAGAATTGACTGGTCCGAAGAATGCCGGCAGGTCAGCAAGATCATGGCCATCAAGCGAAGGGCGTGCGGTTACCGGAATCGGGAGCACTTCAAGACCGCCATCAACTTCTTCTGCGGCGGCATGGACCTCTATCCCAAACAGGCCTGAAGCCGGGAACCCACGGAAAACCCGGAAGGACCGACAAACGGAAAGCAGGAGTTATTGGGCAAGAACTGCCTTCACAAAAACTCGAAGGCTAAGGCTGGTGGGGCAATTCCAACTTTCCGAAACAAACCAAAGGTCGGTCAGCTTTTAAGCTGCCGTTGACAGCTCTTTGCGGCTTCAGAATTTAATTCCAACAGTTAAACCACCGCCTCTGGCGGTGTGACCCGAAGAGGTTCGACCGATCCGGGGTTGCTGGAAGGACAAAAAGCAGGCTCTCCACCCCAAGTCCGCCGGGACTTGGAAGAGGAGAGCCTATGCGAGAATGGGAAAGCCAAGCGCACGTTCGTTGGTATTGCCGGTACCACGTCGTGTTCATCCCCAAATATCGAAAGAAGGCGATCTTTGGAAGGTTGCGCAAGGAGATTGGCGGAGTCTTCCGTGAGCTGTGCGAGCAATTTGGGTTGGAGCTGGTCGAAGGGCATGCCTTGCCTGACCATGTGCATATGTGCTTGAGCATCCCGCCCAAGTTTAGCGTCGCCAACGCGATAGGAAAGCTCAAAGGGAAATCTGCGATTCTTATCCACCGAAGGTTCCTCGGGAAGACCAAGAATTTGACGGGTTATCACTTTTGGGCGCGTGGCTACTGCGTAAGCTCCATTGGCTTGAACGAAGATCAAGTCCGAGAGTACATCCGCAACCAGGAAGATCATGAGTTGCGCCAAATGCAATTACCGTTACAGGGGCTGGACGTAAAACCAACCACGTAAAATTGCCCTGGCGGGCTAAAGCCCCCTTCGAGGGGGCATCATCATACCACCGGCTATGCCGGTGGTAGCTGATTGTGAACACGCCCTAGTTTCTCGGCGCGACGCGCGACCTCGACAAAATCGGCGATACCTTTTTTAGGTAAGTTGGAGCTGACTATGCCAAAGATCACCTTGTCGACAACCGGATTCGGCATGTCGAGAGAATCAACATCCACCACATTCGGTGCGAGGAAGCTGCGACGGCTGTGTGCGAATATCCTCTGCATCGCGGCAGAATTAGCAATTATATAATCGGTTTGCTGCAGGATCCGTTTGATGATGGCCTGCGCGTCCAACCCGATACGGTTGCACAGATGTTCGTCATGTTCGGTCAACCTGGACGACCTCAATTCCGTTCTCCGCTCTATGATCAAGGACGTGGTCGAAACGGCCATGGGGGCCGAGATGACCGGTTTCCTCGGCTACGACCGCTACCAAAAAATCGCCTCCATCGGCCTTTTGCATCAGCTCGATTACTGCCATGCTGTCCTCGGCCATTGTGGTCTCCTTTGGTGCAGGTGCGGCGTCCCAACTTTACCTTACAGCCAATCGGCCCGATGGGCACCTCGCCCATTCCGTCCAGGCTGGAGGTCCCCCCCCCGCCTGGACGACTCCAAAATTTACATCACTTCCGTGGACTCTACCCGCCCGAAGCGATGATGACGGAAGGCAAACAGGCAGGTTATTCTGGAAGAAAATTCTTTACTTCCACACCCGCCTCGGATAGGCAAACCACCAAGATTAATCAGTTGAGGCTCTGCAGTGGCAATGTTCGTGCATCAGGACTGATTTTTGAAGCCTATCGCGAAGGCTCGGGGTAAAAAGACAACGAGCATGCAGCAAAGAAGGCCGATTTCGGGGCAAGGCGCAGAAATCGGCAACCCTTTGAAACAAAAGTTCTTTAAGAAACGGTGGACGAGATTATCGGCGCTCCGGCCGGGTAGGTGGCGATATAGATATCCATCTGGAGCATGTCGAAGAGTCCAGCCTTTTTGAGCTGTTCGTCCACGGCAAAGCCCGTACCGAGGTTGGTGTTCGCGAGAGTGCCCCGGCCGGCTTCCCGGAAGGAGAAACTGCTTTTCTTCAGAAATTGAGGCCAGAAGATTGTCCGCCGGAAGCGGTTCCAGGTCCCCCGTCGATCCCCGAACTCAAAAAATTACCAGATGTCCTCGTCGGTGCGGCCAAAGTGGCGCTGAAAATTTTCTGGCGACATGACTTCAATAACGCCTTGATTCCGGCTAGATATCGCTGGCTACAGACGTGCCAACGCCGAGAGCCTCAATGGATTCATGAGCTTTTGGTCGCAGAAACCTGAATCCATCCGAATGATGGTGGGGACGTCCGTGGCGTAGCGAATCCTATGAGGTGCATAGGTGTGCTGGACATTTTGATGGCCGTGTCCTCGTGATTTGGAGTGCTTGCCTCACCCCGAGAAGACGACATCCGTATGTACCTTCCCCAGGTCATCTCTACAACGGCTGGAAGCCGGGGACCTTTTTGTTGGTTGGCTTGACGCAATGGTGCGTGGGCTCACCATCGTTGCCCATGACCATGGACTTGAGTCGCCAGAGCTAACTACGATATGCGGCGGCATAACATCATGCTCTTATTGAATGGTGGGCAGTATGATTGCTTTTATTTTTTAGCTAGGCTTTGCTCTCTTTCCGCGAGGAATCGTTGCGGGAGGGATTGAGAGGATCATATATGGACACGAAACCATACGTCACGCTTCTTTGGCTGTTGCTGTCCTTGGTCCCCGTTGGGATGACAGGGTGTTCCGGTTTTCTTCCGTCGCTTGGCGCCTCGCGATCCCAAATAGCCCAAAGCGCCAAAAAAATGCAGGATGCCGACTCGCAAAATCTTAGTAGCGTTGTCGCCAGTATTGAAATCGTCGATGTCAACCGTGGCGTCACCCAGCAACTCCTGGCTCAACAACACCATGATGCTTTTGCTTCGCTGCAAACGGCTTCGCGGCAACTCACCATTTCCCATATCGGCCCTGGGGATATTCTGGAGGTGACGATCTGGGAGACGCCGCCCGCCGCCCTATTTTATCAGGCCGCCACGGCTGTGGACAACGCCGTCATGCTGCCAAGTGTGAATGCCACACGCTTTCCAGAGCAAACGGTCACAAGCCAAGGCACGATTTCGTTGCCCTTTGTGGGCAACATTACCGTGGCTGGCTTGACCACTCAAGAAATTGAAAAGTTGATTCAACATCGCTTGAAGGGCAAAGCAAATGCTCCTCAGGTCATGGCGCGCCGGCTTACCAATGTCTCGTCCACGGTCACCGTTGTGGGGGAGGTTAACAAGAGCACCATCGTCCCCCTCACGCCCAGACACGAACGCATTTTGGACATTCTTGCTGCGGCCGAGGGCGTCAAGCAGGAGATTAACAAACTGACCATTCAGTTGACCCGGGGCGGCCAAATCCACTCCATGCCGTTGGAAAACGTTATTGCCGATAATAGTCAAAACATTGCGATGCAACCCGGCGATGTCGTAACCGTGCTGTATCAGCCGCTCAGTTTTACCGCCCTGGGCGCCTCCGGCCTCCGGAATTCGGAAGTTGCCTTCGAAGCCAAGGGCATCACCCTGGCCCAGGCCCTGGCCCGGGCAGGTGGACTGCGCGACGGAGAAGCCGACCCCAAGGGGGTGTTTATTTTTCGCTATGAATCGGCAAAGGCCATCCAGTGGCCCACGGCACCGACTGTTATGACCCCGGACGGCAAGGTGCCGGTGATTTACCGGATCGATTTGAACCAGGCGAGCACCTTTTTCGCAGCCCAGTCCTTTCCCATTCACGATAAAGATATTTTGTATGTCTCCACGGCGCCATCCGTGCAGCTGCAGAAGTTCCTGGCACTGTTGTCCACCGTGGTCAGCCCGGCCATGTCCACCACGACCCAGGTCCACACCATCTCCCGCGATTAGCGACTGTAACCGGTCAGGCTTGACCTCCTTCGGCGATCAAGCCCTTCCGGGGAAAATATGAAAAAAATCGTACTCTCCCAAACCTGTCAGGGTGAGATACTGAAACAATTGCTTGCACTCTCTCAGCCCTTCCAAGAAGAATATACCTGCCATTTCGTGCCGAACTACGAAATTAAAAACGGAAAGGCCGCCACGGCAGCGGTTCCCACCGCTCTGGAAGCCGAACTGCCTGACTGCGACGTGTTGGTCTATCATGCCATCACCCTCTATGATTTCGATCGGCTCATTGCTCTGATGCCACCAGGTTCGCAGGCCTTTCGTATCCCCTATGTGACTTCCACCATCTATTGGCCTTCCTTGGATTTTCAAAACCCGTGTTGGCTGGGACCCCGACAAAGTACCGCCCTTATTCCCTGGCCCTGCCGCGTGCTCAACGAACTGATCGTACGCCGGCGCGAAAAACAGCGGGTGATTCAGGACTATCTTGAAACCGACCTAGCCGCGTCTTTCGATTTGTCAACTCATTTTTCAAATCAGGTAACCTATTTGGAGCAGGCCGAGGCCGGAACAATCTTTCATATCGCCGATCGCGTACAACGCGAATTTGCTTCCGTGCAACTTTTTCACATGATCAATCATCCTTCGGTGGTCATGTTTCTTGATATCGCCGACGCCTTGCTGGAAACATTGGGCTTCCCCAAACTGCCGCCCTACAGTTACGATCCCTTTTGCATGCACCAAATGCCCATCCATCCTTCGGTCATTCGCCATTACAAACTCACTTGGTGCGGACCGGATACACGATGGGTCATCTTAGACAAAAAATTTGATTTTGAAGAATATACAGCCTACTATATTGATGCCTATATTGAAAAATTCGGCTATGCCCAAATGCCTACCCAGGCCAGATCCTGCAAAGTCCATTTTCTACAGGCACTTCGGCAGCGCTGGCGTTGTGGACCCTTTCGTCGATTGAAAAAATCTTGACGTCCCTCGGCATGCCACATGCCGAGGAGGAATACCGACCATGCGCTGCAATATTTGTGGAGGGACGGCTTTTCAAGCCGCTCCTGGAGAACGAGTCAGTAAGGCGGGACGCCTGCCACGTTGCCAATCCTGTGGCTCTTTGGAACATCAACGGGGAGCCCGTATGTTGCAGGAAGAGTTGCGCGACGTCCTGCCCATGGACTTGATGGAGGCGCTGCACTGCGGCGATGACATCGGTCTGCCGAGGGCCTGGTTCCAAAGCCTGCGGCACGTTACCTTTGCGGACGACGGTCGCTTACCCGAAATGAAGGATCAGAGCATCGACTGGATTACGTGCTATCATGTGCTAGACCACGTGCGCGGCGATATCCTGGCCCTTCATGAACTGCTTCGTGTGTTGCGCCCCCATGGTGTTCTTCACTTGACCGTGCCCGATCCCATGCGGCTCGCTGTCACCGAGGAGTACGGTGCGTTGCATCATGACGGCCAGTACCGCATCTATGGACGAGATTTCGTTCTCCTTTTGCGTTCCAATCTCGCCGGTATATTCCTCTTGCAGCTCCTGTGGGCTGATCCGATCACCAAGGGAGAAGAACTCCATTATTTTTTGACGCCTTCTCGCGTTGTGGCCGATTCCGTCCTGGAATTGTTTCCAAGTGCCTGCCTGGAAGCCCTGCGGGGTGACGGCAAGGAATATTCCCTTGGACAGCACAAGACATTACTCGCGGATTTTTCCGACCTGCTGCCCGATCAGGGAGATATGGCCCTCGCTTCGAAGCCTAATGCCGATGGAACGGACACCGTCGTGCGTTGTTTGGCCTTTTTACAGGCGAACTTGGGGCTGCGCGGCGGACTTTGCTGTTTGGGCGGCTTGGGACCTGTCCGCTTGGCCCGCCTAGCCCGCCGGGCCTATCCCGGCGGGACATGGGTTGTGGCGGCAGACGGACCTGTCGAACAGGAACAGGATCCCCACCTCGTTCAACCCATGATCTTCGATTCCAAACAGACCGATCAAGCCCGCATCGCGCAAGAGTTCGGCAGGGCGAAGGCACTATGGGTTTTTCTCGAGGCATGCCATTCGGCTAAGCAGGTGGTCAAACAGCTTCAGTTCGCCGAGACCTTGCTGGATCCCTGGGGATTGCTGGCCATTTCCCAGTGCTTTGATGGCCAATGGCCTGAGATGACCGAAGGGGCCCTGTTTTTTTTGTCTGGTCCTGGTTGGGGCCGGATGGTACCCGTATGCTTAGTCGATGGGTTGCTGCTGTTGGCTCAAAAATACCATATCGGGCTTTTGCGCGATTATGTACGCCGGGCATTGGGGACCTATGCACTGGATATGCAGACCAGGGCCTTATGCGAGCAACCGTTGATTTGTCTCTCGATGGTCGATCCAAAATCCTTGGCTACGCTGTGCGCGCGTCATGATCTGACCCAGGTCTCCGGCGGCGGTGCGATAGGGCAATGGACGGGCGAATGGCATGGGCCGGCTCGACCCGGACGATGGACCGGCGCAACACGCAGCGGATTTTTGCTTCGCCTCGATCGCATCCGCGGCAACGGAGAGTTATTTATCCGCGTATCGGCCATGGTGGCACCCCAGCGTTCCCCTACGCACCTTTCCTTGTTTCTCGACGGGAAGGAAATGGCCCGTGGGCATATTCACAAGTCACACCAAATGATTGATCTTTCCGTGACATTGCCCAAATGGGCCCAGGTGGTGCATGTTGAATTGGCGACCGATTGTTTGGCCAGCCCCTTAGAATTGGGCGAATCCAAGGATCCGCGGTCCCTTGGCGTGTATTTTATCAACTTTGACGTGCGTTCCCGGTAGTTGTGGGAGAAACACAGGCGGGATAAAAAGGTATGACAACGGGGTGGGGCTGGCTCCAGCGGGTAGGAGGCTGGTTTGGAGGAACAAAGACTGCCCGGACCGTACGCGGCCATGTGGATACGGTGACAGCCCATGGCGCCGTGGGTTGGGCCGTGGATACCGGACAACCCGGACGGCGGCTGACCGTAGAAGCTCTGCAAAACGGACGTCGCATCGCCACCATCCTGGCCGACCAGCCTCGGCCCGACCTGCGTGCTCAGGGATTGGGCGACGGCGGCAACGGCTTCCAACTTGATTTTCCTCCCGGCCTTGTCGACGCGGGCGCGCATGGCATTACGGTCCGTCTTGTGGAAAACGACGAGATCTTATTTCCCCGCCCAAAACGGACCACGGTTCCCCAAAAGCACATCGCTGGTTTGTTTGAAGCCCTTGATGACGGCCTGGTGGCCACAGGTTGGGCCGCCGTGCCCGGTCAACCCTCCAGCCGCTGCCATATCGAGGTTCAGGTGGACGGACGCCCCGTGGCCGAAGGTGTGGCCGACCGGTTTCGATCGGATTTGTTGGCCGCCGGCCGGGGGGACGGCTACCATGCTTTTTGTGTTCCGCTGCCGCCAGGGGCCTTGACCGAGACGGGGCAGGACGTGACGGTACTGGCTGACGGACATATTTTACCCCGGGCGCAAGCTGGCGGCCCGGATTTGTCGCGGCTGCTGCGGCCAAGTCTGGGACCGGCCAGGGATGGCCATATTACGGTACAGTTGCCTCATGGCGCTCCGACCATCACCGCCACGGCCTTGCGCATCAATGACACGTTGCAGCCAATGCCCGATTGGCCAGCCGGGGCTGGAAAGATGCAATGGGAACTGCCCCGCGACATGCAAGATATGCGCACCCGGCTTTGCCAAGCTGTGTTGACCGCCGGGGAACTGACGCTGGTCAGCGAACCGCGCCTGATTCGGGTGCCCGACTATACCCTGGAGATCCTCGCCGCCACGCCCGAACATTTTTGCGCTCACCTCACCCGAAACGACGCCTCACGACCGCCGCAAGCGGTGGTCTACGCTGGAGACACGCCGCAAGGTTGCGGCCGGCCGGCTCCCGGTGCCGGACCGGACGCCCCCTGCCAGATTGACATCACCTTTGTCCCCCCCCGCCCCGACGCTGTGTTGACCGTGCGGGACGCGGCAATGGACGTCACCGTGGCCACGGTACAGCTGCGCTCTCGCCATGAGGCCTTGCTTGCTTTGTCCCAGGCCGTGGCCGTCCAGCAGGGCGCCGCCGGGCAGGCCTTGGTGCGGACGCTATTGGGCGAGGCCCTGGCCGGGCCCGATGCCGACAGCCTGACCGTACTGCGGCCGACTCCGCCCATTGCAGCCGAGCAGGCCGGCGAAGTGGCTGTCATCGTGCCGGTCTATGGCGGACCCGAGACAACCGACGCCTGCTTGCGTAGCGTGCTTGCGACCCGCAACACGACCCCTTGGCGCTTGTATGTCATCGACGACGCCTCACCGGATCCGGCCATGACCCTGGTGCTCGACAGCCTGTCCGGGCACGACGACGTATCGATCACCTTGTTGCGTCTGCCGGTGAACCTGGGGTTCCCTGGGGTGGCCAATTTGGGGCTGGTGCTGGCCGAAGGACGCGATGCGCTTTTGCTCAACGCGGATACCCTTGTGACGGACGGCTGGATCGACAGACTGCGTGCCGCCGCCCTGTCCCGTCCCATGGTCGGGACGGTGACCCCGCTGTCCAACAACGGGGAAATCGCCACCGTGCCCACGATTTGCGATCCAAGGCCGATTACCGATCCTCAGCTTGTCCGGGAGCTGGCCGATACCGTCGCCCGAGTCAATCCCGGCGCTACGGCAGACATTCCGGTCGGCGTGGGATTTTGCCTGTATATACGTCGAGAATGCCTGGACGCTGTGGGCCTTTTCGAGGCGGACACCTTTGGCAAGGGCTACGGCGAGGAGACGGATTTCTGCTTGAAGGCGGCGGCGCTGGGATTTCACAACCTGCTGGCAGGTGATTGCTTTGTCGCCCATGTGGGCGAGGTGTCCTTCGGACCGCAAAAGTGCGTTAGACTAGCCGAAAGCGCACAGATTCTGGCCGCACGCTATCCGTTTTACGACGCGGCCGTGCGTCGGTTCATCCGACATGATCCGGCCAAAATCCTGCGTCAGACTGTGGGGTTGACCTTGTTAGCCGACGCCCTGCCTCCAGGACGCGTGCTCCATATCATCCACGGCTACGCCGGCGGCACCGAACGTTATATGCGCGATATTGCCGCCCTGGATAGGGAACACGACTTGATCCCGCTGGTGTTGCGCCATGAAGACGATGGAACGGCCAGCTTGTCGGTGGAGGTGCCGCCTGGGCGCTGGACAGGTTTTTTTCGAGCACCCCATGTGGAACGCTACGCTGCGGGGGCGAGCGAAGCCTTGCGCCAGGCCATCGACCTGTTTCACCCGACCGCTGTTCACCTGCATGCCCCGTTTGGAGCCGAAAGAGGCCTGCTCGACTGGCTGGCCGAGCATTATCCCTGCGACATCACTGTGCATGACTACGCCTGGCTATGCCCCCGTGTGACCCTGACCGACGGCCAGGATCGCTATTGTCACGAGCCTAGCCCCGAAGGCTGCCTGGCATGTTTGGAAGCCTTTGGACCCCATCCCGGACTAGCCCGGCATCTAGCGGCGGCCGGGGGCGAGGTGACCGTCTACCGTGAAGGCTTTCGTCGGTTGTTCGCGTGTGCCCGGATGGTCTACGCCGGCTCCCGGGACGTGGCCGAGCGGCTGGCCAGATATGGTTTTCAGACACCGGTGACCGTGCGCCCCCATCCGGGAACTCCGGACACCGTGCCGGTGGTCAGGCCGGGCAAGCCTGCGGCCGATGGGGTGGTGCGAATCGCCCTTTTCGGGGGCTTAAGCGGCGTGAAAGGCGCCGGAGAGCTGGTCGACTGCGCCCGGGAAGCCGAAACCGCCGGTCTTCCGTTACGCTTTATTTTGTTCGGTTATCCGGCCGCTCGGGAAGATCTTGCCGGACTTGCCAATGTCACGATAACCGGCCGATACCATGAACAGGATCTGGATGCCCTGGTGGCGGCCAACCACCCCGACCTGGCCTTTTTCCCGGCCAGGTGGCCCGAAACCTTTTCCTACACCTTAAGCCATGCCTTTCGACTTGGGTTGTGGCCCGTGGTGTCGGACCTGGGCGCTCCGGCCGAGCGGGTGCGTCAGTGTGGTGTCGGTACCGTATATTCCCTTTCGGCGACGCCACAAGAACTATGCGCCTTGCTTTTAAGCGAAGCCAAACGCCGTATCGGGCGTGCGTTGTCCATGCCAGAGGAGACGACATGAGTAAAAAACGTCAGGGCGGTTTCCTACGCTGGTTGCGGGGGAAGGGTTCGAAAGCGGACAACACGACTCCGGCGACGCCGAAAATCACACCGGCCAAACCCGCTTCGATCCTCTTTACCCAGGAAAACCGCCAGGATGTGGACGTTCAGGAGGCGGAATTCGGTCGTTTTTGGATCCGCGTGGGCGAGGTGGAGGAGCAACTCGTCGACCAATATGTGGTTGACACCGTCCATAGGCCCCATTTGTTGGAACGTCCGCTGCAACCGGAGGAGATCACCGCTTTACGGGAACTGGCTCCCTGGGGCTATTGTTTCCGTCTTAACGCGGACGTCTCCATCGACAACGTGTTGTCGGACGATTTCACACCACATGCCTTTGATCAAGGCGAGGGTATGATGGAAATGGACTTGCGGATCTCCATGTTAGAAGGGGCGCTGGCTCGCTATGTCGACCCGGAATTTCCTCCAGGTAGTGGACGCTGGCTCGATGTCGCGACCAATTGTGGCATCATTCCCTTGCTGCTCAACCGCCAGCGCGGCCATGTCCTGACCGCTCTTGATTTGGCCTCGATCAATCTGCGCAAGGCCAAACGGTTGTGTGCCATGGCCGGCGGGCAGGACATGGCCGTCATCCAGGCGGATGCCTACGATTTTTTTAACCAGATCCCTGATGCGGCTTATGACATGATCAGTGTCCTTGGCTTGCTTTACCACTTGACAGACCCTGTCGGACTGCTAAGCCGGGTTTATCGGAAGGTCCGCCGTGTCGTGCTCATCGATTCCATCGTGCATAACTTCGATTTCTCCGGCTGGATCCAGACCGTGGGCCGACACATCAAAATGCCTGAAATGGCCCATGCCTATGATACGCGCCAGATTATGGAACTACATCCGACCTGCCGGGGCTTGGTGGATACGTTGTTTCAGGTCGGCTTTGACCGGGTGGTGGAAGTTGCGCCCTCGCCTGCGCTGTTGACCCATTTTCCGGCTCCGATTTATATGTCACGGAATCGTAAGATATTTCTGGCATTCAAGGATGCGGCCGGTAAATGAATCGTATCGCCTTGACCCCGGCCCTGCGCGCGACGCTTCGTGAAAAAGGCGTATCCTGCCTCCATATCGATGGTACCGTCTTTCCCAAAGATGTGGCGCTAGAGCCGCCCTGCAGCCTCAAATGGATGCAGATCGAACATTCCCTGCGCATGGGAGCCTTCAGTTACGCTGTCAGCGGCTACTATTTTGCCTGCCGCATCGGCCGATATTGTTCCTTCGGCGAAAACGTGCAGATTGGACGGCATGGGCATCCCTTGCATTATTTCAGCTCATCACCGTTTTTTTATACACCCTATACCGCTGTTCTAGATCAATCTCCACCACCCCTACACGCGATTGATCCTGTTGCCGATTTTCGCCGCAACAGCCCGCCAGTGACGCTGCAGCTGACCGAGATCGGCCATGATGTCTGGATTGGACATGGGGCCTTCGTGCTGCCCGGTGTCCGCTTGGGCACGGGATCGGCCGTGGCGGCCAGGGCCGTTGTTACCCATGACGTGCCACCCTACGCCTTGGTGGCCGGCATCCCTGCCCAGGTGCGGCGATATCGATTTGCGGAGGCAACCTGTCAAGCCTTGCTGGCCAGCAAGTGGTGGCAGTTTGCTCCCTGGCAACTTCGAGGCGCCTCGTGTGATGTGATCGACGACTTTTTGGAGCACGTCTTTCGACTGCGCAGTCGGGAGAAACCTATTTATGCTCCAGAGACCGTTTCCTTTGCGGCATTGGACTAATTTAAGGTCTCTGTACGTATGACTTCTTTGGCTATGCGGCATGGAAGACGTGATTTTTTGACCAGACAACACAAAAAGTACCTTCGGACATTTGGAGTATATCCGAAATGACCATTCCTCCACTCTCGACCGCGAGTCGCGGGCAAGCTGCCGGTTTGTCAACCGATCGGTCACCGGTCGGCTTTTGGCACCGTTTATGGGACAAGGTCCGGCGTATTCACTGTATGTTTTGGTTTTTGGTGGTATTGCCAACCATTCTGGCTACAATCTATTATGGATTTATGGCATCTGATATTTATATTTCAAATTCAAGTTTCGTTATTCGGCAGCCTGAGAAAGATAAAATGACATCACTTGGTATGTTCCTGCAAAGTGCAGGGTTAACAAGTTCTAAAGATGAAGTATACTCTGTACGAGAGTATATGTTGTCTCGTGATGCATTACGTATCCTTGACAAGAATCTCAATCTACGCGAGCATTACTCAAATAAAAATGTTGATTTTATACAAAGATTTGACTCGCTTGGATTGAATAATAGTTTTGAATTATTTTATGAATTTTATAAAAATATGGTCACTATCGACATTAATAGTGCTGCTGGGATTTGTACAATCAAAGTCAAGGCCTTTACCCCCCAAGATGCCCACGCAATTGCAGCGTCGTTATTGTTTTTGGGGGAATGTTTTATTAACGAAATCAATACCCGGGCACGACAAGATTTGATTCGGATAAGCCTGCAGGAAGTGGAAAAAGCCGAATTGGCCGCCAAGGATGCCGCCCTTGCCTTGTCGACCTATCGCAACCGACAATCAGTTTTTGACCCCAAGCAGCAATCAACCATGCAGTTGGAACAAATCGCCAAGCTGCAATCTTCCTTGACCAGTGTTCGTGCCCAGCTTGCGCAGTATCGGCTGGTGGCTGCAAAAACTCCCTATATTATTGCTCTTGAAAAACAAGAGCATGAATTGCAAAAAGATATTTCTCAGACCATGGGTAAGGTGGCAGGCAAACAAGATTCCATGACACAACAGTTGATTGAGTTTGATCGCCTTACACTTGATGTGAATTTTGCCGACAAACGGCTTACAACAGCCTTGACCGCCTTGGAACAAGCGAAGTCTGAAGCACAGCGCCAAAATCTATATTTGGAACAGATCGCGAAGCCTAATGTTCCAGATATTGCATTGTACCCTGAGCGTTTTAAGGATGTTCTAGTGGTCTTTTTTATTGGTCTGCTTATTTATTCGACAGCCTATATTTTTCTTATTGGCGTAAAGGAGCACCAGTCATGACGCAAACAACTGGATATCAAACTACCATTGCGGAATCATGGCGTATTCAGTGTCGTGTCCTTTCCGCTTTAGTACGGCGTGAATTTATTGCAAGTTACGGACGGCGCGGTTTGGGATTTTCCATGGTTTTTATGGAGCCCTTGTTTATTATGGGTTGTGTTATGGTTATCGCGTCGATGACGCGATTTCATATGCAGTCTACGGGATTTCCCGTTGTTCCTTTTGTCGTGACCGGGTGGGGTGTGCTGTGGGTGTGTCGCTACCCCATTATGCATATGGTTGGTGTTGTCTTGGCAAGCGCATCTTTTCTCTATCATAGAAACATAACTGTGATGGACATCTTGATTAGCCGGGCCGTAGTCAACGTCTTTGGCTGTGTTTTTAGTTTTATTGCTATATTTTTTCTGTATCAATTTTGTTTTGCAACATTTTATCCGTATGACCCGCTATATCTTATTCTTTCAGTTTTTTTGCTCATTTGGTATACACTTGGCCTTTGTATATTTTCTGGCGTTATTAGTGCCTATTATGCGATAGGCTCAAGGCTTCCTATCCTCATAGCTGTCCTTCATATTGGGTTAAGTGGATTCTTTTTCATGGTTGACTGGGTACCAATTCAATTTAGAAGTGCTGTCTTAATGATACCGCTTATTAATGTAACCGAGATGATGCGCTATGGCGTATTTGGCAATCTTGTCCCTTGCTATTTTAGCGTTGTCTATCCATTTTCTTTTAACCTTGCGATGACATTTTTAACATTCTTTTGGTGTCAACGCCTTATGCATTCGAGAACTGTTCATGGTATCGCTGGATAAAATCACAAAGTATTATCCGACACGGCATGGTCCACGTCTCATCCTCGACAATATCAGTTTTACGCTGTCTCCCGGGGACAAACTCGGTATTCTTGGCTGTAATGGTGCAGGAAAATCGACCCTGGTGCGCATTATTGGTGGTATTGAACGTCCCACCTCCGGCTCGATACGCCGAGAGATGAGTGTCTCATGGCCATTAGCCCTGCAGGGAGGCTTTGTTGGCAGCCTGACCGGCTTGGACAATCTCCGCTTTGTCTGTCGTGTCTATAATGTCCCTTATGAAAGAGCCGAACTACGGGTGGCATCTTTTTCAGAACTGGGGGAATATCTGCGGGAGCCAGTTTCCACCTATTCCGCCGGAATGCGGGCTCGGTTGGCTTTTGCTATTTCCATGGCCGTGGATTTCGACTGTTATCTCATCGATGAGGTTTCCGCTGTCGGGGATAGGCGCTTCAACGAAAAATGTAAAAAGGAATTATTCGATAAAAAAAATGATCGTTCATTAATTATGGTTTCGCATTTTTATGGTGTTATCAACGAATACTGCAACCGTGTAGCCGTGCTTGATCAAGGCCGTTTCTTAGTTTTTGACGAGCCTGCAGAGGCAATTAAATATTATGATTGGGTTCTTGCGCAAAAAAACATTACGTTTTAGCGTAAAAAAATACGCAGTAATTGCAATGTGGCCCTGATGTGAGATTGATGCACGGTAAAATTCATAAAACATTGTAAAGTTAAGTAGTTGATGTCATTTCTGCCAGGCTAAGCTAAGAGAAATAGCTGTTTAGGATCATTTGACTTTACTCTTTTCCGTTGAGGACTAACGAGATCGAGGATATCGCAGTACTGAAATAGATTTCGTTGCACCAACCGAGCCAGATAGTGCAGGCTGATGCCGATCTTTGACAGGAACTTCTGGTAGGCCAGGAGTAGGTACGCGATCATCGCGATGTAGACCTGGGACAGGACGGCATTTTTCGAGTTGCCGAAGAACGACTTGAGCTTGAGGTTCTGCTTGATGAACCGGAAGAAGATTTCGACCGGCCATCGCTCCTTGTAAATATCGGCGATGGTGCGGGCCGGCAGCGTCATGTGGTTGGTGAGGAAATCAAAGCACCTCCCGGTTTCCTGATTCCGGTAGCCGACGCGGCGCAAGGTCATGGTTTTTTCGCCAACAGCGACCTGGATGATGTGATGATCGGAGATGACACCCGTTGCCCGATCCGTGCCGTGGCGCTCAATAACCCGAAAACGGGCGTTGCTCTTGAGCCGCGTGACTAGGAAGACGTCGGATTTGCAGAGCTGACGAAACCACGTGTAGTCGTTATAGCCCCGGTCAAAGACCACGATGGTGATGGTGACCACCGAAGCGGGAGATAACCGTCATGGTCTATGATCGTGTGCATCTTGATGCCGCCAACAGGCGCAACCGATCCTGAATCGGGATAAAAATCAACCACGACTGCCTCCTCGGGAGCCGAGAAAAGGCGCAAACAGTCATGTGCGAGAATTACGCAGCAGCCTTGATGTGCCTACAAACAAAACATGCGGAGATGATGCTATGCAATTTTATGAAAAGTTTATAAGCCTTGGGCTTAACTGCGAAATTTCTTTTCAATTACGGCGATTGCAAGGCGGCGACATTGATTCTTATATTTTTTCTTGGGCGGATTTACGCTCCATGGGTGCCCTCCTAGATTGTCTGCGTCAGGGTCCCGCTATTTTCGAGGCTCCTATGACGCCGCTTACCATCGATATGTTGCATCTCGCCCGCCACAAGGTCAGTTTTCATGGCAAGACCAAGCTTGAGGACATGCTGTTGCCGGATGGAACTTACGATCCCCAAAAATTAGAGTTGTCGCGCCGGGAGATTATTTCACGTCATACCTATCTGTTTTCCAAGTTCAATACGGTGATGGACTCAGGGAAAAGCATTTTGTTTCTGTTGAAGCCGCGTCCAGAGTTTGATTCATGCGATCCAGGCTATGTGCGCCAATCCGCCATTGACGTACGTGATCTGCTGCGAAAACAACATCCGAACAGTGTCTTTGATGTTTTGGTGTTGCAGGAGCAAAAATATCAGGAGCCGAACTGGAGTCTGGAAAATATCCAGAATCGTTATCTGGCCCACTTTGCCCCTAACTCCACGAGTTGGGATGCCGACATTCCGAGTTGGGATGCCATTTTCAACGAATTCAAATTATTCGGAGCCAGTCAGGACATCCGGAACGCAATTGGCGATGTCTGGTCCCGATCTGCCCTGGCCCGGCCCCAAAAACGTCGTTTTTGGGATTCCCCCTCCATCGTGCGCTATCACAATGCCAAGCTCTGCGGTGAAGAGTGTGACGGATCGCGTACCGGCTTGATACGTCGCATCCGGAAACGCATGCCCGGACGTGTCTTTGGTCGAGGCCTGTCCATCGGCTGCGGCGCAGCACACAAGGAAATGGAATTGCTTACGGCAAACTTGGTGCAGCACTTTAATCTGTTTGAATTTTCCGAAGTACGCCAACAGCAGGGGCAACAACTTGCAGCCAAACGGGAATTGACCGAAAGGCTTACCTGGAGCCAGGAAGATTTTCTGACCGCAGCCCATGCTGGGCCATATGATTTCATCTATTTCGATTCATCTCTACACCATTGCTTCAAGATGGACGAGACTGTCGCTTTTATTGCTTCCCTGTTAGCTGAGGATGGACTGTTTTGTTGTTTTGAATACATTGGACCAGATCGTTTTCAATATGACGACGCGACCTTGGTTGCGGCCACAGCCATTCGATCTATGTTACCGGACCGCTACTTTCTGTCAAAGAACACGGTGCCGCTTGGGCGTCGTTGCTTGCGTCCAGATAAGGCAAGCCTTATAGCTCACGATCCGTCAGAATCAGCCGAGTCTTCACGCATCATTCCTGCTTTGCGTAAGGTTTTCTCCTTTCGTGATGAGTGCTTTCTTGGCGGGATTGTCAGCTTCATTGCTCTTAATGACGTGATTGGCAATTTCGATGAGACGGATCCAACGGATACGGAACAATTGCGTCAACTCTTGTGTATGGAAGATGCGTTATCCGCCTTGGGGCACAATCTTTTGGTGACTGTTTTGGCCAGAAAGACGCCTTGGCCTGCGGGATAACCCGGCTTTGCGCTTGGAGTAGCCCCCAATTAGACCGGACATCCTGGCCAACCGAAGAGGTAGGGCTAGAGGTATTACGTGTACGCCAACGATTGCCCAGACGCTCAGACTATTCTGAGCCAGATTGCGGCATGGTTTGAGGACTACAACGAGATGCCCCCTTACAAGGGCCTGTGGATGCTCTCTCCAAGGGAATTCATCCGCTTTTCAGCAACTGCGGGGTATCCGGTTTAGCGGGGGAGACTCCAGCGCTGGGCTGAAGACCACACTTAGATCTCTGAAGAGGAAAAGAAAATATGGTAACATTTTTTTCCCGTCAGCGCGGCAAAAAGAAAAAGCCGGCAGTTTCCTGTGATGGTTGGGTGGATGGAATTACCCGTGATTTGATTACGGGCTGGGTTTGGTGCCCGCATATCCCAGATAAGCAACTTGATGTGGCCCTCTTCATGAATAGCGAAGTGTTGGCTAGTGCCCGAGCGGATCAATTTCGGGCGGATCTGCAACAGGCGGGCGTGGGTGATGGCACCCATGGATTCGTCTTGCGTCTGGCATCCAAGCAGGTCTTGTCCGCCGACGCCATTTTTACCGTGCGGGTGCGTGATCTCGACTGTATTATTCCTGCGACTCCAGGTGTGGACGAACAATTGGCGGCCTTGGGCATGCCTCCGCAAGAGTCTCCTGGAGAGTATTTTCTGGCCGTCAGCCACGGCATCGTCTGGGGCTGGAATGTCTATTCGGGGACGGCCGGGGCACCGGAAACCATGATCCTGCGCGATGATGCCGGCCGGGAGGTCGCGCGGGCCACTGCCAATCTGACCGAGGTCCCGAAAGGCCTTGGACTACAAAGATCAGCCGGACGGGGTTTCGCCTTGCGCTTGCCGCCCCTGACGTTTGACGGACAGACCCATTGGTTTGAAGTCGCCACGGGACAGGGACAGGCATTGCAAAACGGACGCATCACCATTGACGGTGCGGTTCGTGGTATCGGCTGGATCGACGCGTTGTGGCCCAACAAGGTGGTTGGCTGGGCTTATAACTATCTCCAGCCCGGAAAAGGCCCCACCGTGGAAGCCTTCTTGCGGGATGTACCCCTTGGCGTTGCCGTGGCGGACCAGTTCCGAGGCGACGTGGCGATGCTGACCCGCAACCATGGCTTCAATGGGTTCACGATAACCTTTCCTCGCCCGTTGTCCGCCGTCCAACTCCAGGACCTGCGCCTTGTCATTCGCGAAACCGGTACCGTCCTGACGGTCCCGGAAACCACTTTGGAGCAAGCGCTCACCCAGGCCAAGCAGAAAGAACAATCGGAGACGGTCGGCACCTCCCTCGGATGTGAAGGCTATTTGGAAAGGATCGAGGGTCGTGTGTGCACCGGTTGGGCGGTTGATCTGGACAAGCCTCACGAGCGATTACTGATCGATCTGTATCTCGACGGTGTACTAGTGACATCCACCATGGCGGATTTGTTTCGTAGCGATCTCAACAACAAGCTCCCCACGGATTGTCGCCATGGCTTTGTCGCCGAGTTGCCTTATGATGTGGAGATAACACCCGAAAGCCAGGTGAAAGCCTTTGCCCGGACTAGTAACTTCCCGCTCGCGGTGTTGAAAAGCGCCCAATATCCTGATCCTCTTGGCCAACGCTGGCACCACGTCGGGCCAAGTCAGGCCTTGGCCCGACGTTACACTCCTCCGTGCGTGTTCCAGGGAAGCATTGATCTGATTGTGCTCAACCGCAATGGCGCGGCCCATCTGGAAGCCTTTTTCACCTCGTTTGCCGCCTATAATACTTATCAACATTACCGCATTGTGGTTGTTGATCACGCTTCATCCGATGAAAGCTATGCTGTATGCCGACGTTGGGGCAAGCGTTTGCATGTAAAATTTTTGCATCGTCCCAGAAATTATTCGTTCTCAGAATCAAATAATTACGCAGCTGACCGCTCGAATGCCACCTACGTATGCTTCATTAACAATGATATTATTTTTTGTCAGGATATTCTCGGTCCGATGCAGGCTTATTTCGTTGACCCGGCGATCGATATTTTGGGTGTGCGCCTGGATTCCCCTCCCCTCGACAAAGATCGGACGCAGCCGACCTATACGCAACATTTGGGCGTTCAATTTTCCTTTCGCGCCCCTGGCCGACCGTTTTTGGCCTACGAGTTACCCCGTAATTGCCGTAGCGAGCCCGTTTTCCACAGTGCTTGGCGTACCCCGGTGGTGACGGCCGGAATGATGGTGATGCGCCGTACGGCGTTTGCCAACCTGGGGGGGTTCCATGAAGGCTATTTCTATGGCTATGAGGATGTGGATCTGTGCCTGGCCGCCTATGCCCGCACGGGCCGGACAGCCGTGTGCGCCAACGATATTGTCGCGTGGCACCAGCGTGGCGCATCCCGGGCAATCGAAGTCGAATCCAAATCCCAGCAAGGCAAGAACAAGACGCTTTTGGAGCGGCGTTTCGGACAACTTTTAGCCGGCGTGCGTCATGCCGAATGGATGGCTGAGAACCGGCTGTTTCAGCTCGAACGGCTTTCTATCGCGTTTTTGGTAAGCGGAACGAATTTCGCCGCGCCGGAAGCCGACTTTTTTACCGCCCACGAACTTGGTGAAGCCTTGTCCGCGGTCTGCGACGTCGAAATTACCTATCTGGACCGGCCGAATTGGAAAAATCTCGAGTGTTTTGACGTTGTGGTCGCGTTGCTGCATGATTGTAACCTGCCGGCTTTGCGGGCCAATCCCCATCAAATTTTGGTCGGCTGGCCACGCAACCAATTCGAGAAATGGCTCGCCTTACCGTGGTTGACTCAGTTCGATGCCATATGGTGCGGTTCCAACAAGGCGGCGGAGGCTTTTTCCCGCAAGCTGCATAGAACCTGCCCGGTCCTGCGCATCGCCACCAATGCCGAACGCTTCGAAAATCCGCCTCATGATCCGAATCTGGCCGCCGATTACGTGTTTACGGGGAGTTTTTTTAATGCGCCACGGCAGTTTATGACCTGTATTAGGCCGGACGAGCTCCCATATTCTTTTGCCTTGTACGGGCACAATTGGAATAAGGTGGGCTGGCTCTCCGCTTATAATCGAGGAGCCCTTTCCTACGAACGCATGCCCGCCGTGTACGGTTCGACAAAAATTGTCATTGACGATGCCAACCACACCGTAGCCGGTTGGGGATCGGTCAATAGCCGCGTGTTCGATGCCCTTGCGGCCGGAGCCCTGGTCGTCACCAACGGCCGGTTGGGAAGCGAGGAGGTTTTCGACGGTCTGTTGCCCGTCTACAGCGATGCCGATAGCCTGCGTCAACTTTTGACGACCTATCTGGAAGACGAACCCAAGCGTCAGGCCTTGATGAACCGCCTGCGCGCGAAGGTCTTGCGCGGGCATACCTATGCCCATCGGGCCGCGGATATGTGCCGGCTGTTGCAGGCGCTTGGCCGTCATTTACGCTTGGGTCTCCGGTTGGGAGAGATGGCGATTGCCCAGGAGGATGGCGGTCTGTTGGCCCGGCTCGTCACCAAAGCCGTGGACGCGCTGGGCCATCGCACCCGCTGCGATGCCGGCACGCCAGCCGATCGCAAGGTCCAGTCTGGCGATGATGCTGTGCTCGATATCGGCGATGTCCCCGCGTTATCCATTCCGAGCCTGCCGGCGCAACAGCGTTTTTTTCTGTGCACAAGTTTGGTGTTGGACGAGGCGAACATCCGCGGACTGTTTATCTATGATCAGGTCGTGGTCCTGACCCCGGAGTTGGCTGAAACCGTGCGCCAGCAGGTCGATTGTCCGGTTGAAGCGCTTTTCCCCGATGCAGCGGATTTTGCCGCGGCCACGGTGCGGCGTAATAACCGGGCCTGGTCCATTGGCGACCAAAACGCGTTCGTGCACCGTCTGGAAGACGTTTTTTCCTCGGTGTTCAAAACGTTGGCCGCTGCCCAGAACGACTGGAGCCACGCCCCGATGCCAGAACGCTACGCCCAGCCCGAAAAAGACGCCCCGATTGTCCACGATGGCAACGCGCCGATCGGCCACGTGTTTTTCTTCCCCGATTACCGGGCCACCAATCCGTATCAGACCATGATGTATACGGATATATCAGCCTGGCTGGATATCCACCCCGGGAACATTGATACGGCCTTAACGGCCTTGCGAACATCCGGCAGCCCGGTCGTGTTTCACCTGCATTGGACGTCCGTCATTTTGGGAAGCGAAACCTCCCGCGAGGCAACGCAGGGCAGAGTTGATGACTTTTTGGAGCGGCTGCGGACGTTTGTGGCCGAAGGTGGCAGTTTGGTGTGGACCGTGCACAACACGATCTCCCACGATTCCCGCTTTGCCGACATCGAGGCCGGCTTGTGTCAGGTCCTTGCCGACCTGGCCAGCTGTATCCATGTGCATGACGCGGCCGTGCCGGAACTGGTCGCCCAACACTACAGCCTGCCTCCGGAAAAAGTGTTAGTGGGTCCGCATGGCCATTACCAGGGCATCTATCCGGACGACTTGAGCCGGGAGGAGGCTCGGCAACAACTCGGGTTGCCGGCTGGGGCTGTGGTCTTTTTGTTTTTTGGCCAGATTCGGGGCTACAAGGGGCTGGAGGCACTTGTGGACGCCTTTGTGCGTGCCCATGCCCAAGCCCCGGCTGATGCCAAACCCTGGCTTGTCGTGGCCGGCAATCCGGTGTGCTATGACCCGGAGCCCCTGCGCCGCGTCGCGCAAACCTGTCCCGAACTTCGGCTGGTGCTGCGCGAAATCCCCGATGATGAACTGCAACAGTACTTTCGCGCTGCCGATTTCAGTGTGTTGCCGTACCAAAGGGTTCTCACATCGGGATCGATTTATTTGGCGCTTTCCTTTGGCGTCCCGGTGATCGCGCCTCGGCTTGGTTTTCTCGCAACCGTCGCCCAAGACGGAGAAAACGGCCTCTTTTACGATCCCGAGGCTGAGGGAGCCTTGGAGGACGTGTTAACGAAAGCCTTGCGACTTTCGGCGCCGCGTCGCGGTGCCATGGCGGTTGCCGCTTCCCAGCGGGCCGGGGAACTGGGATGGGAAACCATGCATCACAGTTTGGCCCGGGCGTTTGCCGCCGGAACCATACCGGGATGTGCGTTCGTCGCGTTGGACACGCCGGGTGGCCAACGGCGGGTCGTGGTGCGCCGGCCGCTGGTGGGACCAGAATTTACGCCGCGCGTGGCCGTGATCATTTTGCATTATGCCCACCCCGAAGATACCATACGGGCGGCAGCCTCGGTGCTGGCGCAGAACTACACGGATGTGGAGCTCTATCTGGTCAGCAACAATCCAGATCCAGAAGTGTTTTGTGCGTTGTCGGCTCAATTCCCACAGGCCGTGGTGGTCCAGTCGCCGGACAATCTGGGCTATGCGGGGGGGAACAATTTGGGGCTGTTGCTGGCTCGGCAAACGGACGTGGACTATGCGTTGTTGCTCAACCCGGATGCCGTACTTGGCGAAGACGCCCTGCGTCAGCTGGTGTATCGGGCCGATGCCAATCCCCAGGCAGACATCTTTGGTCCACGCATTGTTTTTGGCGATCGCCCTGGCGTGGTGTGGTTTGCCGGCGGTCGACTTGTCTGGGACTACGGATTGCAAGCCGAACATCTGGGCATCGGCTTCGCCGTGGCCGATCTGCCCAGCGAGCCGGTGACGGTAGATTATGTCACAGGTGCTTGCTTGTTTGTTCGGAGTACGCTGTTGGAGCGCATTGGTCTGCTGCCGGAGGAATACTTTTTGTATTTTGAGGAAACGGACTGGTGTCTGCGCGCCCGGGAAGCCGGGGCACAATGCCTAGTCTTTCCCGATATCGAAGCTGTGCACTACAAGCGTTCCGAGGAAGGCGGCCGCCCCAGTCTTTATTTCCTCTACTATTACTGCCGCGGCGCGTTGCTGATGGCCCTACGCCATCAGCCCGGCCAACTGGAAGCGACGGCGTCTTGCGTGCGCGAAAAGGGCGAAATATGGCTGCGTTTGTTTAGCGCGTCCACGCCGGGCGACTATAAGCGTGCCGCCGCCGCCATTGCAGCCGGATTGGCCGATGGGCATGCGGGGATAACTGGGCGTGTGGATTTGGAACAGCGCATTGCCGATGCCATGCGTGGCATTGCCTAAGAAACAATGTTTGGGCACAGCAGGCTGTACGCGCGTGACGAGGCGGACCCGAAACCGCAACCGCGGGACAATGATAACGAACGGAGTCCCTTGTCGGCTTCGGCTCCGTGTGCAAGTTGCGGCGAAAACCAGGGGCAGACATTGCCTGATTGCGAGACAGTCCAGGCAATGTTTGCCCCTGGCGGCACGAGGGATACCGGTCAGCTATGAGACGGTCAGGCAGTGTGGCCTAAAGTTTGGCCGCAATATCGCCAAGGACCTGCTCCGACGGGTACCACGCCGGGGCGGCAAATGACACCTTGATGAGGTCATCCTGACCATCGGAAATAAGCGCCAAAATTTCTAGCGGGATGTGACGGTGCCCAAGCGTCCGAAAAGCGGCTAGGCAGCCTGTGTTTTTTCGCAAAACAACGTTCGTTGGTCGGGGCCGAGAACGGCAAGCTGACCGAACAGTGTGTGGGGACCAAGGAAAAACGATGCCAGTAAATAAATACAGCCTCATTGTTTTTGATCTGGATGGGACGCTGGCCGAAAGCAAATCCCCGATTACCGTCGATATGGCCGATCGTCTGGTGCGGTTGTTGGCACAAACGCGTGTTGCTGTCATTTCCGGTTGTCGTTTTGGTCAATTTGAGACGCAATTTCTTGCCAATCTGCCTTCAGAGGCCGATTTATCCCATCTTTTTCTTTTCCCGACCTGCGGAGCGGCCTTTTATCGGTATGACGGCCGGGCGTGGTGCGAAATATATGCCGAGGACCTGGCGCCGACAGACAAACAACGTATCCTGTCGGCGCTCCACAAGGCGCTCAATGCAGAAGGGCATCGGCCAAGCCAGGTGTGGGGCGCCTTAATCGAAGACCGGGGCACCCAGATCACCTTTTCGGCGCTGGGCCAGGAAGCACCCCTGGCGCAAAAAGCCCTGTGGGATCCCGATCAGCGGAAACGGGCGGCGCTCCGTCGCTGCCTTTTGGAACGGATCGATGATTTTGATATCAAGTATGGAGGCACGACCTCTATTGACATTACGCGCAAGGGTGTTGACAAGGCGTACGGCATGCGCAAGATCATGAGTAACCTGGGACATAGCCAACAAGAAATTTTGTTCGTGGGAGATCGTCTTGAACCGGGGGGCAATGACCATGCCGTTCTCGGGACAGGCGTCCGTTGCGTCGCGGTGCAAAATACCGCGGAGACGTTGGGTCTTATCGATGCGATTTTGCGTGGCGATCTGGAACCTGACACGACGCCGAGTAGATGTGCGTAGTCCGTTTGTGCCGCTGCGATCCGTTTGCCATGGAGGATGCTTTGCTTATCCCTGTAATTTTGTCCGGCGGTTCAGGAACCCGGCTTTGGCCGTTGTCGCGCCGTTTTTTCCCTAAGCAGCTCATGCCGATTCTTGGCGGACGGGAAACCCTGATTCAAACCACGGTTTCCCGGTTTGCCGAAGAGTCGGACATAGCCGCACCGATTGTTGTCACGGGTGAGCCATATCGTTTTATGGTCGCCAGCCAGTTGCAGGAATGTGGCGTCACACCCTCGGCGATCATTTTGGAACCATTCGGACGCAACACGGCCCCGGCCGTGACCGTCGCGACCTTGATCGCCCTGCGCGAGCATGAGGATCCGGCATTGCTGGTGTTGCCGGCCGATCATTACATTGGCGATACCAAGGCGTTTTTGGATGCCGTGAAGGTAGGGCAGGAGTTGTCCGCCCAGGGGTTGTTGGTCACCTTTGGTGTCGTCCCGAATCATGCGGAGACCGGCTACGGCTATATTCGCAAGCACCCGGAGCCAGTTGCTCATGTGCCAAACGCCTACCCCGTGGCGGAATTCGTGGAAAAACCGGATGTTGCGACGGCTGAGGCGTATTTGCGGGATGGGACGTACCTCTGGAATAGCGGAATGTTCTTGTTTCGCGCTTCGGCCGTGCTGCAAGAACTTGAAACGTTTGTTCCCGAGATCGTAACCGCCTGCCGCCAGGCCCTGGCTGGCGCTCGGCCGGATTTGGATTTCCTGCGTTTGTCCGAAACGGATTTCGCCGCCTGCCCGGCGGATTCATTTGATTATGCCGTGATGGAAAAGACCGACAAGGCGGCTGTCGTACCCCTATCGTGCGGCTGGAGTGATATCGGGTCATGGTCGGCCCTGTACGACGCCCGGGAAAAGGATGCGCATAACAATGTCTGCGTGGGCGACGTACTGGCCGAGGACTGTTCCGGCAGCTATATCCATGCGACAAACCGTCTTGTCGCGGGGTTGGGCCTTAAGAACATGGTGATCGTCGAGACCAGGGATGCCGTATTCGCGGCGCCGCGTGATCGCGTCCAAGAAGTGAAACACTTGGTTGACCTGCTCAATAAGGCCGCACGGGTAGAGGCGCAATCTCACTGTAAGGTTTTTCGTCCCTGGGGACATTATGAAGCTATTGATCCCGGGTTGCGCTACCAAGTGAAGCGTATTGTCGTGTATCCTGGGCAGACCCTGTCGTTGCAAAAGCACTATCATCGCGCGGAACATTGGGTCATTGTTCGCGGAACAGCTTGGGTGCGCCGGGGCGATGAAGAGCTTTTGCTGACGGAAGACCAGTCCGTCTACATTCCGCTTGGTACCGTACACCGGCTTCATAATCCCGGGAAAGTAAATCTGGAGTTGATCGAGATCCAGACGGGAAGTTATCTGGGCGAGGATGATATTGTGCGTTTTGATGATCTTTACGGTCGTCGCGATACAGACGCTATGCCGTCAAGAGGGACGAAAAGTCGTTGAGTGGAGTTGACCACGATTTCGTGGACAGATAATCCCTTGAGAAGGAGATCGTCGTAAAAAACGGGAAGAATCGTACGCTAAGCGGGCCTGTAACGAAAACCGTGTAAACCTCCACTAAGGGGCGAAAGTCCCAGGATGTTTTCGTGCTGATCAACCGTGACGAACTGGCCAGGAAGGTGCTCGAAGGAGAGATCACCAGCCTGGACGACCTCAATGCCGTTCTTCGTTCGATGATCAAGGATGTGGTCGAAACGGCCATGGGTGCCGAGATGACCGGCTTCCTCGGCTACGACCGCTACCAGACTCCGGACAGCGATCCCAGCAATCGCCGCAACGGCTACAGCCACAAAGAGCTTGCCTCGAAAGTTGGACCCATTGATGTGCCCCGGGACCGGAAATCCGAGTTCACGCCGGTCATCGTCAAAAAGCGCCAGAAGGACATTGGCGGCTTCGAGGAACTTATCCTTTCCATGTATGCCAAGGGGATGAGCACCCGCGATATCCAACACCACGTCAAGGGAATCTACAACCACGACATCTCGCCCGAGACTGTCAGCCGCATCACCGATGCCGTCATCGATAAAGCCAAGGAATGGCAGAACCGGCCGCTGGAGCCGATTCACACCATTGTGTTCATGGACGCGCTGTTCCTCAAGCTCCGGGTGGATGGCCGGGTCAAGAACGTTGCCGCCTACTTGATGGTCGGTATCGACCTGGAGGGGCGTAAGGAGTGCCCCGGCATCTGGCTTGGCCAAAGCGAATCCGCCAAGTACTGGCTCGGCGTGCTCAATGAGTTCAAAAAACGGGGTGTGAACGACGTCCTGATCTTCGCCGTGGATGGCCTGACCGGCTTCCCAGAAGCCCTCAGGGCCGTGTACCCCCAGAATGAAATCCAGCGTTGCCTCGTTCACCAAGTCAGGAACTCACTCGCGCAGATGGCCTGGAAGGACCGCAAGGAGGTTGCCAGCTCCCTGCGCTCGATCTACACCGCTCCAACAGAGGAAGCTGGTCTCATGGCCCTGGCCGAGTTCGAGGGCACCTGGGGACGGAAATACCCCCATGTCGTGCTGTCCTGGAAACGGCACTGGCCGGAACTGGCGACGTTTTTCAACTATCCCGAAGCGGTACGGCGGCTGGTTTACACCACCAACCCATTGAGAGCCTCAATAGCCGGGTCAGAAAAACCGTAAAGGGGAAAAACGTCTTCCCGACGGAGATCGCCCTGTTCAAGGCACGGTATCTGGCAGTGGCCGAAGCCGAGAAGCGCTGGACGATGCGGACGAGGAACTGGCAGGAGATCATGGCCCAGCTTTCGATCTTCTTCCAGGAAAAGCTCAAAGATTATCTTTGCTGAACCAGCAACCAGGAGCGTTTATACAGTTTTTGGGACACTCCTCTTTAATCCGGTATGGACCTCCCCCTGTACCAACGTTGCCGAAGTAATAAACATCATGGAGCATACTTCATTACCTTGTTGGCCGTTGTATACAACCAGGCCGTGTTGATCGGCCGAGTACACATCCACGCCCCTCTGGGGCTCGGCGTCATTAATTTTTAACATTCAACGCAAGATAGACCATGATCCTTGTAAATGTCGTTCCCCAACGGCAGGTTCATCTTGACCCGCCGTTCGATATAGTACTAAGCAACGGTTTGCCCTTGGTGGTCATTGCTGGGCCCTGTGCCATGGAAGGGGAAAATTTTGGCCTGCGTACGGCGGAAAGCCTGCAACGCATCTTTGAGGATGTCGGCCTGCCCTTCGTATATAAGTCCTCGTTTGACAAGGCCAACCGCACCTCCCGGTCGTCCTATCGGGGAGTGGGGCAGGATGCGGGCTTGGCCATACTTGCCAAGATCAAACAAACCTTGGGCGTGCCGGTGCTGACCGACGTACACACCCCGGAACAGGCGCCGGCGGTGGCCGCCGTGGCGGACATGCTGCAAACCCCGGCGTTTTTGTGCCGGCAGACCGATTTCATCCAGGCGGTCGCCGCGACGGGCAAGCCCGTTAACTTGAAAAAGGGACAGTTTCTGGCCCCCTGGGACATGAGGGCCGTGCTAGACAAGGCCCTGGACACCGGCAACGAACGCCTGGCCTTATGTGAACGCGGGTCCATGTTCGGCTATGGCAATCTCGTGGCCGACATGCGTTCTTTGTCCATCATGGCGCAAACCGGCTTCCCCGTGGTGTTCGACGCCACCCACAGCGTGCAGCTTCCGGGCGGTCTTGGCACGTCCAGCGGCGGCCAGCGGGAGTTCGTTCCGGCCCTTGCCCGGGCCGCCGTAAGCGTGGGCGTGGCCGCCATCTTCCTCGAAACCCACCCGGATCCGGAAGCCGCCCCCTGCGATGGACCCAACATGATCCCCTTTCAGGATCTGCCCGAACTCTTACGACAACTCAAAGACATCGACGCCCTTGTCAAAGGCTGAAACCAGGCGTGTGTGGCCATGAGCCGCACACGGCGGCGAAGTACCTCAAGGAAGGCAGTTGCCCTCAGAGATGAAAGGAATCCGGGACTGGCGCACTCGGCCCGCCCCCTTTCAGCCGCATTGGTCGGAAATTGAAGCGCGTCTTATTGCGGAGCCAGGCCTTGAGGCCCGATCAATCTTTGAGGAACTGCAAGAACTTCATCTTGGCCGATGCGAGCTAGTGGAGTTGACCCGATTTCGTGGACAGATAATCCTTTGAGAAGGAGAGGTTCACGATGTCGAAACGCCCCCCTTATGTAGGCGTCCAAAGAGGTCCTTCTTACGTCGCTTGAGTTTTCTGTCATGTGTTATCCCACAGGAGGACGACCATGGCAGCATCCGCAACAGAGGTGCGTTCCGATAATGCGGCGTATTGGTCTGAATCAATCTTCGCCGAGACCACCGCCCCGTCGCCGATTGTCTACCAGCATGGAATATTGACCCCCTCGGCAGCCCCCTTAGATGTGTCGGATCACCAGAGGCACAAGGGGTATCGCGAGGAGAGCTGATAGTGGAGACGATTAAAAAGGTCCGGCTGGCGGCGCGACGAGATGGGAAATCCATTAAACAGATTGCACGCGAACTGAGATTATCCAAGAATACTGTTCGGAAGGTTCTTCGAGAGGACGTTGTCAAGCTGCACTACGAACCCCTGAGGTGGACCCGGTTTTCTTGGACACGGATTTGTAGGAATCTCAGTGTCGAAGGAGAACCGGGACATGAAGCAAGATGAGCGCGAGAAGGGACAGGGGATGGATGACGGCAGGACGTGTGATCCTGGGGCGAGTGAAGTTGCGACCTCCCGTTCGACGGTGGTCGGCCCCCTGGCTCCGGGACAACGTTGGACCGTGACCAAAAAGCGGGAAGTCGTTCTGAGGATATTTCGGGGTGAGTCCCTGGACAGCCTCTCCAGGGAACTGGGTGTGGGAATCTACCGCCTGGAAAAATGGCGTGATGCCGCACTCGGCGGCATTGATGTGGCCCTGAAAAGCCGCACCGATGATCCGCTGAAAGCAGAGTACGATTCGGCCATGAAGCGCGTCGGCGAACTGACCATGGAGAATGAATTGCTCTGGCAGCGTGTGAGGCGGCCAGGCCCTTTAGCCAAGAGGAGGTCGAAGAAATGAGCCGTACGACGGCCTCCTGTGGAAAGCGCTATGGAGTCCAGCGGGTCTGCCATATTTGGGAGCAGCCCAGATCATCCCACTATGCCATGGCTCACAAGCCCTGCGCGTCGTCGGCGCTGGCGGAGCCGGGGAAACGTGGTCCGAAAACAGCAGAGTCCGATTCGGTGCTGCTGGCCGCCATCAACGCCGATCTTGCGTCCTCACCGTTTTCTGGCGAAGGACATCGCAAGGTCTGGGCGCGCCTGCGGGTCCGGGACAGGATTCGAGTCTGTCGCAAACGGGTGCTGCGGATCATGCGGGAAAACGACCAGCTTTCCCCTTTTCGTGGCCGGCGCGGGTCAAGGTGGCGCATGTTCGGCTTTGCTACAGCCGGATGTATTTTGTCGCCGCCTATCCTCGCGAAACTCAGGAGATGTTTTTCGACGCCCACATGCGGGCTTTCGAGTTCTTCGGCGGCGTCACGCGGCGCGGCATCTATGACAACATGAAGACTGCCGTAAACAAGATCCTCCTCGGCAAGGATTCGGGACTTCAACGAGCGCTTTGAACAGCTTTGCTCCCACTATCTGTTCGAGCCGGTGGCCTGAAATCTGCGCCTCGTAGCGTGATCCTGACGTGCCCAGACACATTTTAGCACCCTATGCGCAAATCGGCCCAAGCAAGTTGGCGGTGCCCGCAGCCCTGACCGCAACCAGATCACGCAGCGCTCGCCTCCAAATCATCGCGCGGCAATTTTTGACGCCTGCCGCCGTTTCCCGTAAAGGAAGAAATTCTGCCCGATGCGCCTTTCGGCAACGCCCAACAGGATTAAATCACTTCATGTCTAGCCCCCATGTGCGGACACAGGCCCGAAGCGTCAATTTGGATGCACCGTATGCGACGGTCACCGTCACCAATGACCGCCCCTTGATGGTAATCGCCGACCCCTGTGCTATCGAGGATCGGCAATTGGCCCTGGAGACAGCCGCGTTTTTACGCGAGACCTGCGCCAGCCTCGGCCTGTCCGCGATCTACAAATCTTCCTTCGACAAGGGCAACCGCACCTCCCTGGCCGGCTATCGCGGCCCGTCCCTGGAAAATGGTCTCACGATCCCGGCCGAAGTGCGCGAGCCCATCGGACTTCCCGTCATCACCGACGCGCAGCCCCCCGAACAGGTGCCGGCCGTGGCCGATGTTCTGCAACTCCAGGCCTTTTTATGCCGGCAAACTGATTTCATTCGGGCTGTGGCCGCTGCCGGCAAGCCCATGCGCATCAAAAAAAGCCAGTTTTGGGCACCCTGGGCCAAGGCCCATGATGCCGGCAACGAGCGCCTGGTGCCGGTGCTGGCCACCGTGGGCATTGCCGCCATTTTTTTGAAAACGCAGCTCCCCCCGGACAATGAGTCTTGTGATGGGCCCAACATGGTACCGCTGGCCAAACTGCCCGATTTGCTGCGCACGTTGCACGCGTTAGATCGGGTGCCCAAGGAAACGGTATGACGCCGTCAAATATGGTGCTCCCCTTGCGCGCGCGGCCGGTGGACCAGGTTGTGGCCGAGCCGGACGGGGCCTGGCGCGCCACCGGGGAGCAGCCCTGGCTTGAATTGTTGCCGCTTGGCGGATCGATTCCGTCGGGCTGGGTGCTGTTACGCACCACGCTGGAACGCCGGGGAGGCGGCTATGCCGCATATCTGCACGCCGAAACCGACCACCCCGGCGACGTGGCCACCTTCGAGCTGCCGGTGTCCCTCAAGGGCACAATCTTGGAACTGGTCGAATTGCCGCCGGGCACGGTGCGCCTGCTACTCGAACCCATGCAGGGCGAGGGCACCTTTACCCTTGGCGCGTGCAGCCTCAAGCGGGTAGGTCAGGCGGAATGCCTATGGCGCATGGCCCGGCGCGTGGCGCCCATGTATTACAAACAACCGCGCGATCGGCGCAAACGGGCCGGCTTGCATGTGCGCACAGCCGTGTGGCGCCTGCGCGAGGCCTATCGTATTGCCGGCCGTTTTCGAGCCCTGTCCCCCTCGATCCCCTACGACCGCTGGATCGAGGAATTCGATCGCCTCGACCGCGACGACGTGGCCGCCATCCGGGCCGATGTGGCGCGATTCCGCAATGCGTCGCCGCGTTTTCGGGTGGTGCTGCCCGACACCGGCGACATCGCGGGCTATGCCGCCACCCGCCAATCCCTGGCCGGCCAGTTGTATCCGAGACACGACCTCACGCCCGACCTGACGGTTGCTCTGGCCGGGGCCGATCCCGCCACCACCTGGATCATCCTGCTGCGCCCGGGCATCGAACTGGCCCCGCACGCCATGTACTGGCTGGCCAAAAGCATCCTGGCCGACCATCGGCTGCGCCTGCTCTATGCCGACCATGATCACATGAACCCCTGTGGCTGCCGATGCAATCCGACCTTCAAGCCTGACTGGTCACCGGAATTGCTGCGCTCCACCGACTACATCGGGCCGGCCGCGGCCTTTCGGGCCGATCTACTGGCCAGCCTCGATATCGAGCCCCTGCCCGATGGCCACACGTTGCTGCTGCGCGCGGCCGAACGCCTGAACGCCTCGGCCATCGGCCATGCCTATGCCATCCTGTTCCACTTTCCCCGCCAGCCGCCCGAGCCCTTGCCCGACGATCCGGCCGAGGAAGCCGCCAATCCCGTAGCCGACCATCTGGAACGGCTGGGCATCCCGGCCCTGGTCGAACGCTGCCCTGGCGCCCATTACCGCGTACGCTATGCCTTGCCGGAAAGCATGCCGCTGGTGTCCATCCTCGTGGCCACCCGCGACCAACACCGCATCCTCGATTGCTGCCTGCAAAGTATATTCGCCAAGACAACCTACCCACACTACGAAGTGCTCGTCGTAGACAACCAAAGCAGCGATCCGCAAACCCTGGACTATTTTCGCCGGCTCGCCAGTCGCCCCCAAGTCCGGGTGTTGGCCTATAATCATTCCTTCAATTTCGCGGCCATCAACAATTTCGCCGCCAAACAGGCCAAAGGCGATGTTTTATGCCTGATCAACAACGACACCGAGGTGATTACCCGGGGCTGGCTGGAAGAGATGGTTTCCCGGCTGTTGCAACCTGATGTGGGCGTGGTTGGGGCCAAGCTGCTCTACAGCGACGGGCTGGTCCAGCATGGCGGGGACGTGGTCGGTCCGGGAGGCTGTGCCAACCATTTGCATTCCTGCCTGCCGGCGGACGATCCCGGCTACTGCGACCGCGCCATCCTGGCTCAGGATCTGTCCGCCGTGACCGCAGCCTGCCTGGTCACCAGGCGCGCCTTGTTCCTGCATCTGGACGGCTTTGATGCCCGACATTTGCCCGTGGCTTTCAACGATGTCGATTATTGCCTGCGCGTGCGTGAGGCCGGCCTACGCGTCATCTGGACGCCTTATGCCCGACTCTACCACTACGAGTCATATTCACGCGGCGCCGACGACACGCCGGAAAAACGCCTGCGCGCAAAACATGAGGCCCACTACATGCGCAAACGCTGGAAACACGTCATGCGGCACGATCCCTTCTACAATCCTAACCTCAGCTACGTACGGCCCGATTTCTCGCTCAACCACGCCCCGCTGGTCAAAAAACCGTGGCAACGCTAGGACAAACAACCATCTACTTGGTGGAGGAACGCGATAATCCGTCCTCGGCTTATTTTTTGGTGCCGGCCCTGACCGCCCTGGGCGGCCGGGTGGTGCGGTGCGGCCTCAAAATGGTGCCGGCGGATCTGACCGGGGCGGTGGTGGTATTGGTGCGCTATGTCTCGCCGGCCTGGACCAGGGCGGTGACGCGTTTTCGGTCGCGCCTAGCCGGGCTGATTTTTTTTATGGATGACGACGTGCTGGACCCCACAACCTGGGCGGGCACACCCTGGCGCTATCGCTATAAACTGTGGAGGCTAGCGGCCCGGCAACGCGGCTGGTTGCGCCGCCAAGCTGCGGCCCTGTGGGTCTCGACCCCGCCTTTGCGTGACAAGTATGCCGCGGCCGGGGCGCGGCTGGTCGCGCCGTCCCCCTTGCCCGAGGAGGCCTCGCGGCAGGTGCTGTTTTACCACAGCACGGCTTCCCATGGACCCGATATCCGCTGGCTACAGCCAGTGGTGCGCCGGGTGCTGGCCGTGGCCCCGGACTGGTGCTTCGAAACCGTGGGCGATCGCACAGTGGCCCGCTTGTACCGGGGACTGGCCGGAGCCTGGGTGGTCCATCCGCTGTCCTGGCCGGCCTATCAGGGCTTCGCCACCACCGGGGCTCGGCATATCGGCCTGGCGCCGCAGCTGGAGACGCCCTTCAATCGTTCGCGCTCGTTTACGAAATTTTTTGATATCACCCGCAGCGGCGCCGTGGGCGTGTACGCGGCCGGCAGTGCCTGTGCCGCCGTGGTGGAAGACGGGCTGGACGGGCTGGTGGTGCCCATGGACCGCGAGGCCTGGCTCAACGCCATCCTGACCCTGGCCCGAGACCCTCAGCGACGCCAGGCCATGTTGGCCCAGGCCCGGGACAAAACCCGACGACTCGAAGGACAGGCCCGCCAGGCTTATACCGCCTTGTGGAGCCCAACGGAGGTCCAGGCGTGAGCACCGATGTCTTGCACGCAGCGCGCTATCTAGCCTGTTCCAAAGCCATTGCGACCATTGGCGGCCTGGAAACGCTGCTTGGCGCTCCGGTTCTCCAGGTACGCCACGGACAACGGCCGCCCCTGGACGGCAGCGTGGTCCTGGCCTGGGGGCGTAAGCCGTCGGCCCGCCAGACCGAGGTTTATGCAGCCCGCCATGGCCTGCCCATGATCTATCTGGAAGACGGCTTTGCCCGATCCGTGGAGCCGGGCCGGGTGGCCCCCCCTTTTTCCCTGGTTTGCGACGATCTGGGCATTTATTACGACGCCGAAACGCCTTCGCGCCTGGAACGGCTGATCGCCGCGCCCCTCACCTCCGGGCGGGCCAAACGAGCTCGACGTTTGCGGCACATATGGCGGCAGGGAAGAGTGTCCAAATACAACCATGCCCGCGAACCAACGTTTCACGTGCCCGAAGGCGCTATACTCGTGGTGGATCAGACGTTTGGCGACGCTGCCATCCATTACGGCGGCGCGGACCCGGGTTCGTTTGCCCGGATGCTGGAAGCGGCCCTGGACGAACATCCGGGCGCGCCTGTGCTGCTCAAGGTCCACCCCGAAGTGGTGTGCAGACGCAAACGCGGCCATTTCGATCTGGCCCGTCTGGCCGGGCATGACCGGGTACGGGTGATCGGCACGGACGCGCATCCGCCGGGCCTGCTCGAACGGGTGGCGGCCGTCTATGTGGTGACCTCGCAGATGGGCTTCGAGGCCTTGCTGTGGGATCGGCCGGTCCGAGTTTTTGGTATGCCGTTTTATGCGGGCTGGGGCCTGACGGACGACGATTTGCCCGGTCCACGCCGACGTGGACCGGCAGACCTGGACAGTCTGGTGGCCGCGGCCTTGGACGAATATCCGCGCTACCGCGATCCCGAAAGCGGTGTAGCCTGCCCGGCCGAGCGGGTCTTGTCCTGGTTTGCCCTGCAACGACGCCAGCGCCAACGTTTTCCGGCCCAGGTGTACGGACTGGGATTTTCGGCCTGGAAGCGGCCCATTGTGCGCACTTTTTTTCAGGGCAGCCAAGTCACCTTCGTCAAACGGGCCAAGGCCGTGCCGACCGGCGCGACCGTGGCCGTCTGGGGCAGAAGCCAGGACTCGGAAACGGCCCGCCAAGCCAGTCGGATTCGTCTGGAAGACGGCTTTTTACGCTCCGTGGGACTGGGCGTGGATCTGGTGCAGCCCCTGTCCTGGGTCATGGACGCTTCGGGGATGTATTACGACGCCACGGCGCCCTCGGACCTAGAACGCCTGCTGGCCGAAACCGATTTTCCCGCCGACCTGCTCGTCCGGGCCCAGACCTTACGCCAAGCCATCGTTCGCCAGGGCATCACCAAATACAACACCGGAAGCGGCCAGTGGACGCGGCCGGAAGCGGCCAAACGGGTGGTGCTCGTGCCCGGCCAGGTCGAGGCCGATGCCTCCATCCGCTACGGCGCGTCCGGGTTGCGCACCAATATGGCCTTACTGGCGGCGGTGCGCCAGGCCGAACCCGAAGCGTATCTGGTCTATAAGCCGCATCCGGATGTCGTGGCTGGTATCTGCCACCGGGGCGAAGGCGAAGCCAATGCCCGGGATGTATGCGACGCGGTGGTGGTGGACACGCCGATCGACGTATTGTTGTCGCAGGTGGACGCCGTGCACGTGCTGACCTCGCTGGCCGGCTTCGAGGCACTGTTGCGGGATCGGCCGGTTTTTTGCCATGGTTGGCCGTTTTACGCGGGCTGGGGACTGACCACCGACAACCGACCCGTGCCCCGGCGGACACGCCGGCTGACGCTTGATGCATTGGTTGCTGGGGCCTTGCTCCTCTATCCGACCTATATCCATCCGGCCACGGGACGCTTCACCTCAGCGGAGGGCGTCTTGCAGGCGCTGGTGCACTGGCGCGCTACGGCCAAACCCATTCCCTGGTGGCGACGGCACTTGCGATTTTTGCTGGCACTGTTAAAGCGTGCCTGACATGAAAAAGGCCTTTCGGCCACACGGTCGTGCACGTGCTGGCTTCTGCATAAACGGAGGACAATCATGGATTTTGTGGCCATTGGCCGTCACGTATTAGGCCTGGAAATCGAAGGGCTAACTGGCGTTCGGGAAACGTTGGATGCCCGATTTAGTCAGGCGGTTGCGTGTCTGGCGGAATGCGAAGGCCGGATCATCACCACCGGCATAGGGAAATCCGGGCTCATTGGCCGCAAGATGATCGCCACTTTTTTAAGTATCGGCTGCCCGGCGGCCTTTTTGCATCCGGTCGAGGCCATGCACGGGGATCTGGGGCTGGTGCAGTCCGTGGATGTGGCCCTGGTGTTGTCCAATTCCGGCGAGACCAGCGAAGTGCTCAACATCGTGCCGGAGTTGATCCAGCGCGGGTGTAAGACCATCGGCATCACCCGCAATGACGATTCCAGCCTGGCCCAGCTGGTCGATTTCGTGCTGCCGGTGCGGGTGGAGCGGGAAGCCTGTATTTTGGATCTGATCCCGACCGCTAGCACCACGGCGGTCATGGCCGTGGGCGATGCCTTGGCCGCCTGTCTAGCCGCGGCACGCCAAGTGACCATCAATGATTTTTACCATTGCCACCCTGGAGGTGAATTGGGTCGGCGGCTTTCGGAAAAGGTCAATCAGATTATGATCACCAACGGTTTGCCCGTGGTGGAAGAAGGCAGCCCGGCCAGCGAGGCCTTGAGTGTGCTGGATTGTGGCGGTTTCGGTCTGGTGGTGGTGACCGGAAACAAACGACGCATTGAGGGGATCGTGACCGATGGTGATATTCGACGCGCCCTGGTGAGGGGACAGCTCGGACCAGACACGGGTGTAACCGACATCATGACGCGTATCCCCCGCACCATTCGTGATACGTGCAATGTGGAAGAAGCCATTGATATCATGGAAGCCAACGCCATCACGGCCTTGCCTGTTGTGGACGGCAACAACATCCTAGTTGGCATCCTGCACATTCACGATGTATTGGGAAAGGGCAAAATTAAATTCACACGGGGGCTCGGAACCACTCGTGGCCAAACGAAACGATAAGTTATCTTGGTCTCGGTGCCCGCATGGCGGGGGCGGCGATGATTGACCGCCCCTGACTGCCAGGAGTGCCCAATGAATCAGACAGCATTATGCATCATTCCCGCCCGCTACGGCTCCACACGCCTGCCGGCCAAGCCCTTGGCCGATCTCGGCGGCTGCGCGTTGATCGAGCGTGTGTACGCCCGGGCGTCCGCCGCCCAAACCACGGCCGCAACCCTGGTGGCCACCGATGACGAACGCATTGCCGCCGTCATCACCGCCGCCGGCGGCCAGGCCGTGTTGACCAGTGCCGAACTGGCCTCGGGAACCGACCGAGTGGCTGCCGTGGCCCGGGACCATCCGGCCGAAATCTACGTCAACGTGCAGGGCGACGAGCCCTTTGTTCGGGCGGCGGACGTGGACCGACTGGTACGCCTGCTGCGCGATAATCCCGGCTTTGCCGTGGCCAGCTTGTGCCACCCCATGGCCCCATCCGCGCGCGACGATCCCAACACGGTCAAGGTGGTGTGCGCCCATAACGGCCAGGCGCTCTACTTCAGCCGGGCCCCGATTCCCTACCGGCGCCAGGACGGTCCGACGCAAACCCTACAACATCTCGGCCTGTACGCCTACAGGCGGGAATTTCTGCTTGACCTGGACGCCCTGCCGCCCTCGCCGCTGGCCGAAACCGAATGCCTTGAACAGCTTCGGTTTCTCCAGGCCGGCGTGCCCATGCTCATGGGGCGTACCGAGCCACTGGCCGGCCCATCCATTGACACCGCTGAAGACCTGGCCCAGGCTCGCGCTATCATCGTCCACGATCCCGAGGCATGACGAAAAAAAATGGAGTTCACCCAAATTTGTGGCGACTTTTTGACTCCCCTCTCAGGGAGCGAGAGCATACATCCTTTCGTAAGCCAACGGTGACATGTAGTCGAGAGCAGAATGTCACCGAGGGGTATTATACCAGCCTTCAATGAAATCAAACACGGCCAGTCTGGCCTGAGGTGGTCGCGGAAAATTGGTACCGTCCAATACTTTGCGCGCTATTGACGAAGATGACTATTTTCCATACATCACCAAAGAATGTGTTTATGGGGATTCTCAGCATCAATTTTGGCAGGATGCGAGCGCAAGCACGGATAGGGCACGTTCTGCCGCAACCTGTTCCAACAAAAAAATACCGTTTGGCCATAGGGCCTAAATTGTCGTTTGAGACTCTGTAGTGGCAATGTTCATGCATCATGACTGATTTTTTGAAGCCTATCGGCGAAGGCGCGGGGTAAAACGACATTTCGAAGGTCGGATGTGAGCCCTGGGAGGCCGTTTGCAGGAAAAAGCTCGCTAATGACTGGTGTTGGGCTCATGTTTTCCGACAATTCTCGCTGGAAATCAGTTCAGCGATCAGGACCAGGGCCATTTCAGAGCGTTGAGACAACTGTTTCCACAGTTTTTTTGAAAAGAAGGGTCTCCATGCCCCTTCTTTGAGCTTGAGGATGGCCCTGCCGGCGTGTGCAACGATCTTGGCAGCGACGTCAACGAGGTTCCTGCGCAGGGTGACTGCGCAAGGCTGTTCTGGGACGACGGGTGTCGTGCATCCTCTTTGAACGCTTCGAAGAGAAAAAAGACCACACGGGCATGCAATAAAGAAGGCCGAGTTCGGGGCAAAGCGCAGAAACGGCAACTTGTTGAAACAAAAGTTCTTTAAGGAACGGTGGATGAGATTATCCGCGTCCCGCGCCATGGGAGGTGATCCATCTGGAGGATGTCGAAGAGTCTAGCCTTTTGAGCTCTTCGTCCACGGCAAAGCCCATACCGAGGTTGGTGTTCGCGAGCGTACCCGGCCGGCTTCCCGGAAGGAGAAATTGCTTTTCTTCAAGAAATTGACGCCAGAAGATCGTCCGCCGGAAGCGGTTCCAGGTTCCCCGTCGATCCCCGAACTCAAAGAATTCCCAGATGTCCTCGTCGGTGCGGCCAAAATGGCGCTGAAAATTTTCTGGCGGCATGGCTTCTATAAGCGCCTTGATTTCGGCTAAAAAACGCCCGTTACAGACGTAGCCAACGCCGAGAGCCTCGATGGATTTCATGAGCTTTTGGTCGCAGAAGCCTGAATCCATCCGGAAGATGATGGGGACGTCCGTGGTGTAGCGAATCCTGATGAGGTGCGCGGCGTGCTGGACATTTTGACGGCCGTGTCCTCGTGGTTGGAGTGCTTGCCTCACCCCGGGAAAACGGCATCCATGATGTCGAGACTAAAAATGACGACAAGAGATTTGCTCATCCTGAGCCGCCAGAGAAAAAAATGAAGAAGTAGGCAGCGAAATGGAAATATCCGAGGCCAAGAAAATGCTTGAAAAAAGGGATTAATAAAATGGGATGACACCATTTTCTGTGGAGCAAACTCGCTAGGGGCAGCTTTGGCCTGTGACCCAAAAGCGCAAAGTCGTTCTGAGGATATTTCGTGGGGAGTCTAATGAGCCGTATGAAGGCCTCCTCAGGAAAGATCTATGGCTGGAGTCCAGCGGGACTGCCATATCTGGGAGCAACCCAGATCGTCCCACTTGCCATGGAGGAGCTGGGGAAACGTGGTCCGAAAACAGCAGAGTCCGATTCGGTACTGCTGGCCGCCATCAAAGCCGATCTTGCAGCCTTACCGTTTTTTGGCGAAGAGCCTCGCAAGATTTGGGCGCGCCTGCGAGTCCGGGACGGAATCCGAGTTGGTCGCAAGCGGGTGCTGTGGATCATGCGGGGAAACAACCTGTTTTCCCCTTTTCGGGTCGGCGCGGAAGGGCCGCTCTTCATGACGGCCGGATTTGCACGGACAGCCCAGATGAGATGTGAGGGACCGATGGAGCCAGGGGCATTACCGTGAACGAAGCCTGGGTCTGGGTGGTTACGGCCGTGGAGCACTGGAACGCTGAATGTGTTGGCTGGCATGTGTGCAAGTACGGGACTTGCGGTATGGGGCTCTGAAGCCGATCAGCCAGGGGACTCTCCCTGCGCATTGCTCATAGGGCGCAGTACCTTCTGATTTAGTTACCCCAAGGAGTACCCCCAGACCAACGGCGTGACAGAATGGTTCAACAGAACCCTCAAGGACCAAGCCCTCCACGGCTGTGTGCTCAGGAACGTGAAGGAAGTCAGAGCAATAGTTGGAGCTTTTATCGCCAGGTAAAAGCCGCGAGTGGATTGCAGAAAAGAATTGTTTTTTCAATATGTTAGTGATTAAACGGCAAGGGATGGATCAAGTGACCTTGGCGAGGGTAGCGTAAGAAAAACTTGTGTCCAGGAAACTTGGCGCGGTACACTCTTCGGAATGCTTTCGCATGGAGCCAAAGAGGCGTTCAAGATGCGGGTACAGCTTTACCCCACGCAGGTAACGAGCAAAGAGATGGAGTCTGGATCGCCTTGTCAGGCAGTCGGACGTGACTTCAACGGCATTGATGCGACGGGAACTCTTGAACTTGGACCAAAACATTATCAGCTCCACTAAGTTTGTGACGATAGTCGCGCCATAGCTATGGAGTTATTTGTAACATATTTCAGCAAATTGGAAATATACCATGGTGGCAAGGTGATGAATCACTCGGGTTAAGGTAAGGGGCAGAGTACCGAACCGCCAGGAACGGTCGTCGCCAATGTATACGATAACTGCAGATCGGCTCTCCGCCTTGTTTTTTTCAGAGCTAATCCGTGGCAATGTTTCATAAATGCAATGTAGCTGTTGGTTCCTTCTGGAAGGGCTCTGTTTCGTACGTCCTCACCTGCGGTCTGGGGAGCTTCTTTTTTGGGAAAAATACCACCCAGAGCAGCTCTGCTTAGAACTATGTGACCATGGCAGCCAAAACGCGCTATGGTATTGCAACAATGTGTGTAACCACGCAAAGATGGTTACCAAACGCGCGTAATCTGCAAAAGGACAACGCATGAAGGTTGCCATCGTTGGGGCTGCATGCCGGCTCCCCGGAGGAGTCCATTCCCTGGAGACGTTATGGGACGTTTTGGCTAGCGGCATTGATGCTGTCAGCGAAATCCCCCCACGTCGGTTCAACATCGAAGCGTTTTGGCACCCCAAACGCACAGCCCCGGGACGTTCCTGCACATTCGCCGCCGGCGTTCTCGACGATATCGAGGGCTTTGATTGTACTTTTTTCGGTATTTCGAAAAAGGAAGCCGAATACATGGACCCCCAGCAGCGCCTGCTGTTGGAATTATCCTGGGAAGCCTTGGAGGACGCCCAGATTCGGCCTTCCTCGCTGGCCGGGTCCGACACGGCAGTCTTTGTCGGTTCTTCATCGCTGGACGCCAGCATGCAACGCTCCGACGATCCCTGCGTCATCGGTCCCTATTCCATGATCGGCAACACGCTTAGCCTGCTCGCCAACCGTATTTCTTATCTGTTTGATATTCACGGGCCAAGTTTGACCATTGATACGGCCTGCTCCTCATCGCTGGTCGCCCTGCATCAAGCTTGCCAGGCCCTAAAATCTGGGGAATCCCGGATGGCCCTGGTCGGTGGCGTGCATATCTTGTGTTCGCCGTTACCCTTCGTAGGCTTTTCCAAGGCGCACATGTTGTCGGCTTCCGGGCGGTGTAAGTTTTTTGCCGACGACGCCGACGGTTACACCAGGGCCGAAGGCGGGGTGGTGGTGCTGCTTAAACCCTTGTCGGACGCCGTAGCCGACGGCGACCGTATTTTGGGCACCATCGCCAAGACCGGTATCAACACCGACGGACGCACCATCGGCATTGCCTATCCCAACCAGCAGGCCCAGCAATGCCTGATGCACCGACTTTATGCCGATCCGGCCCTTGATCCGCGCAATGTCTGCTATGTGGAGGCCCACGGCACGGGGACCAGTGCTGGTGATCCCGTGGAAGCCCGCTCCATTGGCGAAGTGTTCTGCGAGTTGCGCCCGCAAGGCGATCCCCTTCTGGTGGGGTCCATTAAAAGTAATCTAGGCCACCTCGAACCCGCTTCGGGGCTGGCCGGCCTGCTCAAAACCCTTCTCGTGTTGCAAAAAGGCGCCGTGCCCCCCAACCTGCACCTGGACGTCATCAATAAAGACATCGATTGCGAAGCCTTGCGCCTGCGCCCGGTGACCCAGCTCACCCCGCTGCCACCCACCCCGGGACTGCGTTTGGCCGGCGTCAGTTCTTTTGGTTTTGGCGGCGCCAACGCCCATATCATCGTGGAGCAGGCCCCGCCGCAACCAGAGGCCCTGCCCGCATCTCCGGTTCTCGATCGGGACAACGCGATCCCCTTACCGCCGCTGTTGCTCTCGGCCCACAGTACGTCCAGTCTTCAACACTTGGCCGGAGCCTATGCCACCCTGCTCGAAGGCGCGGACCAGAAGGCCTACAGGGCCGTGGCCAGCAGAACCGCCCTACGCCGGGACCATCTCAGCCATCGCTTGGTGCTGTCCGCCCCGGATGTGGACAGCTTGCGTCACGACCTGCAGGCGGTGGCTGACGGCCAAGCGGCAGATGTCCACGATCCCCGGCGCGTGGAAGGGGAAATCCTGGGCGGTCGGCCGCGCGTCGCCTTTGTCTTTTCCGGTAATGGGGGGCCCTGGCCCGGTATGGGGCGGGCGTTGCTCACCCATGACGAGGCTGCCCGCGCCGCCTTGAACCGAGTCCACGCCAGCTTGAGTCCTCTGGTGGGCTTCGATGTGCGGGCCGCCCTGCTCGGAGAGCCGGCGGCACAGGATTTCAGCCGCATTGAGGTGGTGCAGCCGCTGCAATTTACTTTGCAAATTTGCCTCACTTCAGCATTGGCTGCTCAGGGCGTCGTGCCGGACATGACTTTTGGCCACAGCATTGGCGAGGTTGCCGCTGCCCAGGCCTGCGGCGCCTTGTCTCTTGAGGATGCCTGCCGCGTCATCGCCGTGCGGAGCGTCCTGCAAGCCGAAACCCGGGGCCAAGGCGGCATGGCCGTGGTCCAGCTCAGTCGGGAAGACGCCGATCGCCTGCCGGAAATCGCAGAAGGCACCCTGGCCATCGCCGCGATCAACAGTTCCCGCTACGTGACCCTTTCCGGACCTGATATTGCCCTGGAATCACTGGCAAAAACATTGCGTCAACGCCGACTGGTCTGCCGACGCCTCAAACTGGACCATCCTTTTCATAGCGCGGCCATGGACCCCTTGTGCGACCGTCTCCTGAAACGGCTGGCCGATATCACCCCTCGAAATGGAGAGAGCCGTTTTTTTTCTACGGTTACCGGCGCGGAGCTGCCCGGCGAAAGCCTAGATGCGCACTACTGGTGGCGCAATATCCGCGAAACAGTGCACTTCGCGGCAGCAGCCGACGCCGCCCTGGATGCCGCCGGCCGTATCTTGATCGAGCTTGGCCCGGACAGCTTGTTGTCTTCGTTTCTCAAAACCTGCCGCGACGACCATCCCGGCACGTCGGCCTATCTGCCTACCGTGCGCCGCGACGTACAAGATCCCGACCTAGCCCTCAACTTGTGGCGTCAGGTGCATGTGCTGGGTGGCACCGTGCACTTGGAGAACTTTTTTTCTAGCCTTCCCGGGCGCGTTTTCTTGCCCCCCTATCCTTGGGACAAGGAACCTTGCGTGGTCGAGCCTACCGCCGAATGTCTGGGCCTATTTCGAGCTAAGGCCCCGGCCCATCCCCTGCTCGGACGGAGACTGCGCCCGGATCTTTGGGTGTGGGAAAACGTCCTGGACACGGATCGTCTTGTGTTTTTGGCGGATCACCGCCTTGATACCGACGTTGTGCTGCCCGGAGCGGGCGCCATTGAAATGGCCCTGGCCGCCGCCAGAGAATTGTATGGCGACGAGCCAGTGGAACTCGAAAATATCGAATTTCTTCAGCCCTTGCCTCTGCCTGCGGGCAAGCCCCGATTGGTACGATTTTCCCTGGAGCCGGGTGGTGATTTTCGGATAGAAAGCCGCGAACAGATGCACGCAGGACAGCTCACCTTCCATTTCCAAGGTCGTATCGTACCCCATCCTACCCTCCCAGCGCCTGTCACGGCCCCGGATGTGGACGCGTTTGCCGGGCAGCCCGAGGATATCACCAGCATGTACCGGCTCGGTCGCGAAGCCGGTTTGGGCTTTGGCCCGGCCTTTCGTCCCTTGCGCGCGGTCTGGCGCCGGGATGCGGTTGCCTTAGGCGAGCTGTCTCTGTCGCCGGGAGCCGATTGCGACGGCATGGTGTTGCATCCGAGCCTGATTGACGGTGTCTTCCAAATGCTGCTGTCATTGGTGGATTGGAGCGAGCCGTGCCATTCGCCGGAGGTCTATCTGCCCTTGCGCGTTGGCCGGTTCCAATTGTTGGCGCCGGGCCGCCCGGCCCTGGGGCAAGCGGAATTGCTGCGCAAAGGGGAACGCTCCCTGGCCGCGCGGTTCCGTTTTTTTGACGCCGAAGGCCGGGAATTGGCTCGTACCGGCGTGTGCCGGTTTATACGCTTTCTGACCCGTGACAACGCCGCCAGACAACAACATATCCACGTTATGGCGGCGTTTCCGGCCCGTCATCCCCAAGACGTCGGGCCGGCCCCCTTTCCAGGACTCGACGTCGTGGCCGCGGCCTGGCCCTCTGTCCAGGGGTTGCGCCACGCCCAACGCACCCGGCGGATCACCGAAAGTAATCCGTTTTGCACTGCCTTTGCGATTTCCCGTCTGCACCGCGCCCTGTGCGCCATCCGGCCCTGCGGCACCGCCTTTACCCTGGCCGAACTCGTGGCCGAGGGCAGCGTTGCCTCCACCCGCCTGCCCTATCTGCGTTATGTGCTGGATTTGCTGGCCGGCATGGAGTTGGCCCGGGCCGAAGGCGCTAGCTGGGTGCTGACAACTGGTGATTTGCCTCCGGACTACCTGTTGTGGCGCGAGGCCGTGCGCGACTATCCCGAACGAGCCGATTTGCTGCCGGTGCTGTCGGCCTGGAGCGACGATTTGGCGCACACCCTGGCCCGGGACGAGGCCGTACTTCCCGGCCCGAACGCCCTGTCCCAGGCACGCGGCGACGGACGCTCCACCCTGGCCGCCCTGCTTGTCAAGCTGGTTGGTCGCCTTGATCCAGCCACGTCCTTGCGTATCCTGGAAATTGGCGCTGGTTCCGGCCAACTCGCCCGGTCCGTACTCGATGCCCTGCCGCCCGGACGTGTCCGCTATCTGGCCGCCGATGCCGAGGAGGGCCGGGTCGAACAGCTTGCCGCCACCCTGGCGGGTCGGCCCGGTTGCGCCGCCGTGCGTTTTGATCCCGAAATCCACGATACGCTGGATGAAACCGGTTTTGATTGCATCCTGGCTGGCTACACTGGCGCCCGTTTCGACGATCCCTCCCTGGCCCTGGCCAGGCTGTACGATCGGTTGCGTCCGGGCGGATTGTTGCTGCTGCTCGACGACGCCCCTTTGCCCTTGACCTCCCTTGTGCAGGGTCAGGACCCTGGCTGGTGGCGAGAGGAGGACGACGAGACCGAGGCCGTGCCGGTTCCCCGGCTGCCGGTGGCCGCGCTGTGGCAGACCCTGCTCACCGAGGCCGGGTTTGCCGACTGCCGCCGACTGGACGGCGAGGACCCTGATGCCGACGGGATGTTGTTGGTCGCGCGCAAGGCGGACGAACCGACCAAGGCCTCCTGGACTCCGGCTAATCACCGCTTTGTGTTGCTGACCGACGCCGAACCGTCTCCGGCCGCCGCCGGCCTCATCAATCGGTTGACCCAGGTGCTCGAGCGGGCCGGACAGCCCGTGTGCCGGGTGGTGACCGGCGAGGTCTTTGCGGACGCCGATCCGGCCCGCTGGACCCTAGACCCAGAGCAGCCCGAACATTGGGCTAAGTTTTGGGACCGGCTCGCGGCCGGTCCCGAAACCGACAAGCCCGTGGAATGCGTACATCTGATCGGTTTCGACACCGAGGTCGAACCCGAGATGATCCGCCTAGACACCGTGCTTGGCCGGCGCGTGGTCTCGGCCAGTTTGCTGGCCCGGACTTGGCTTGCGGCCAAGATGCCGGCCAAGTTGTGTCTGGTGACCGGCGGCGGCGTTCCCCTGCCTGGCCAGGTTGTCCGTCTGGCCCTGTCCCAGGCCGGATTGGTCGGTTTTTTTCGGGTGTGCTGCAACGAAGTGCCGGGCTTGGCCCCGCGTCTGGTAGATCTCCAACCCGCTGCGGACGGCGTGTTGCCTCTGGAGGAGGGAGTGCGGGAACTACTGTGCCCGAGCCGGGAAACCGAGAACGAACCGGAAATCGTGCTTACCCCTCATGGACGCTTCGTGTCCCGGTTGGTGCCCTTTGACCTGCTCGACCGCATCAATGGAGCTACCCAGGCCGGTTCCCTGGCCTTGGAACTCCAAGGCCAGGGGCATCTGGACGATGCCGTCTGGCGTCTGGCTCCGGACAAGCGGCCGGGACCGGGACAGGTGTGCATCGACAATGTCGCGACCGGCGTCAACTACCGCGACGTCATGTACGCATTGGGCCGAATTCCTGAGGAAGCCCTGGAAGGTGGGGCTTCGGGGCCGAGATTGGGGCTGGAATGCGCCGGCGTGGTTTCGGCCGTGGGTGAGGGCGTGAGCGCCTTGGTCCCGGGTGACCGGGTGTGCTGCCTGGCCGGCGGCTGCTATGATGCCCAGGTGCTTGCCCCTGAGTCCACGGTCTTCCCTCTGCCAGACAGTCTCGATTTCGCGGCGGCCGCGACCATTCCCGTGGCCCATTTCACCGCCTATTATGCCCTCACCGAACTGGGCCGGCTCCAGCCCGGCGAGTGGATTCTCATCCACGGCGGGGCCGGCGGTGTGGGCCTGGCGGCCATCCAGCTTGCCCAGCATATTGGCGCCACCATCATCGCTACAGCCGGTTCTTCTCAAAAACGTCAATTTCTCACCGCGCTGGGCGTTCACCATGTGCTGGATTCGCGTAGTCTTGCCTTTGAGGCTCAGGTACGCGCCCTGACCAACGGAGTCGGGGTGGATGTGGTGCTTAACTCCATTGCCGGCGAAACTCTGCAAAAGAGTCTGGGGCTGCTGCGGCCGCTTGGCCGGTTCCTGGAGTTGGGCAAGGTCGATTTTTATGCCAACAGTCCCTTGCGCATGCGGCTTTTGCGGGAAAACATCAGTTTTTTCGCAATCGATCTCGATCAGGTGGTGCGGGAACGGCCGGCGCGCTGCCACCAGTTGTTTGCGGACATGCTGACCCTGTTCGCCAGCCGTGCGCTAACGCCCCTGCCCCATGTAGCCTATCCCCGCCTGGCCGTGACTGAAGCCTGGCATGCCATGCGCCGGTCCAACCATCTGGGCAAGCTCGTGGTGGTGCGCGAGCCGTTGACCCCGGCCGTGCGCGCTCCGCAGGTGGGAGAACTGCCGGCCTTGCGCCCCGAGGCCGCCTATCTCGTGACCGGCGGTCTAGGCGGATTGGGGCTGACCGTGGCCAAACGGTTGGCCAAGCGCGGCGCCCGACATTTGGTGCTGGTCGGCCGGCGCGGTGCGGTCACAGACGCGGCCAAGGCCTGCGTGGCCGCTCTGGCCGAACAGGGCGTGCGGGTGGATGTGTTGGCCGTCGATTTGTCCGAGCCCGACCAAGCGGCCGCTGCCCTGGCCCCGTATCTGGCCGGCGGCAAAACCCCGCTTGTCGGCATCATCCACTGCGCTGGCAGCCTGCGCGATGCCACGATCGTCAATCTTGAACCCGAGGACATCCGCGCAGTGTTGCGCGCCAAGGCAGTATCCGCCTACAATTTGCACTGGCTGACACGAACCCTGCCGCTTGATTTCTTCGTGCTGTTTTCCTCGGCTACTACGGTCATAGGCAATCCTGGACAGGCCAATTACGTGGCCGCCAACACCACCTTGGAAGCCTTGGCCGCCGCCAGGAGAGCTGCCGGGCTTGCGGGCGTAAGCTTTGGCTGGGGACCCATTACCGACGTGGGCATGCTGGCTAGTCGGCCCGAGGTGTTGGAATCCCTGCGTCGGGTGACCGGAGCCACAGGCCTGACCTCGGACTCGGCCATGGATTTCGTCGAACACTACGCAGCTGGCCCCCTGCCCAACCTGCATGTGTTTCGCATGCAGTGGCGCCGGCTGGCCCGACTGCCTTACGTGGCCTCGCCTGTGCACGCCTGCCAGGCTGAAACGAGCGGGGAAAACGGCGCCGCCAATCATGACGACATCCGACAGATACTGCGCGACCTACCCCACAAGGAAGGCGTGACCCAGGTGGCCGGATTATTGGCGCAGCATTTCGCCCGTATTTTGCGTTTACCCCCTTCCCGGGTCCGCCACGACAAGCCCCTTGGCGAACTAGGCATGGATTCGCTGATGTATGTCGAACTGGGGTTGGCCACCGACGAAACACTCGGCGTGGATATCGCGACCTTAAGTCTCAACAAGGATATGACGATCCTGACCCTCGCCGACCGTCTTTTGCGGCGGATGGCCGCTGAATCCAGCGGGACGTTGCCCTCTGAAGCCGAAACCGTAGCGGATGTCATTCGGAATCAACATGGTGTCAATCTATCCGACGTTCAGGCCCGTCGCCTGATCGAGGTCGAAAAGCCGGCCTCCGAAAACCACTCATAACAGTTTTGAGGCTTAACCATGTCCGATGCTACGCCAAACCATCCGCCAAACGCCTTTTCCGAAAATGATCGGCAGCGTCTGATTGCCCGGATGCGTACCCGGCTCAGCAGCCATGAATCCGCAAAGGCGGCTTCCCTACCTCATAAGCCGGCCTCCGCGGCGTGCGAGGATTTTTCGCAATTTCCAGATGTCAAAAAAATTCAGCTTCACCGGGCTCTTGCCCGGCAATGGGGCATCGACGAGCTGTATTTTTTGCCCCACGCCGGCTTGGCCAAGGATGTCACCACGATCAGTGGAAAAACCTATCTAAATTTTTCTACCTATGATTATCTCGGCTTAAACGGCCACCCGGAAATCAATGCGGCCGCTGCCGAGGCAATGAACCGTTTCGGCACATCGGCTTCGGGCAGCCGGCCCACTTCGGGCGAACGGCCGCCCCATGCCGCCCTGGAACGCGCCCTGGCCGAACTGCACGGCGTGCCGGCCGCCGTCGCCTATGTCAGCGGACATGCCGCCAATGTCTGGACCATCTACCAGTTGTTTAAAAAGCGTGATCTGGTATTGCACGACAGCCTGTCCCACAACTCTATCCTTCAGGGCAGCCAGATCAGTGAAGCCTCGCGGTTGTCGTTTCCCCACAACGACTTCGATGCCCTAGACCGGTTGCTGACCGAGGAACGGCGCCATTTCAAGCGTGTGCTGATCGTGACGGAAGGGCTTTTCAGCATGGATGGCGATGTGCCGGATCTGCTGCGTCTAATCGAGATTAAAAAACGCCATGGCTGCTTCCTGATGATCGACGAAGCGCATTCCGTGGGTGTGCTTGGTGCTACCGGCCGAGGAGTGGCCGAACATTTCGGCATTGATCCCCATGACGTTGATATCTGGATGGGCACCTTGAGCAAGGCCCTGTGCGGCTGCGGCGGCTACGTGGCCGGCGCGCAAAGCATGATCGAATGCTTGAAGTATTTTGCGCCGGGTTTTTTGTACAGTGTCGGCATGTCCCCACCTTTGGCCGCGGCCAGTTTGGCCGCGGTGCAACTCATGCTGCGCGAGCCCGAACGCGTGGCGGCCTTGGCAGCCATCAGCCGTTTTTTCATGGACTATGCTCAATCGCTCGGCCTGGATACCGGCCGTTCCGACGGCCATGCCATCATTCCGATCATGGTTGGCAGCTCCATTGAAACGGCCATGCTGGCCTCACGTCTGTTTGCGGCCGGCGTCTATGTGATGCCCATTATTTTCCCAGTGGTGGAGGAACGGCAAGCCCGGCTGCGCTTTTTCCTCACCGCCACTCATACACGGGAGCAAGTGCGCCAAACCCTGGATTTGGTGGCAGCGCTTTTGCCGAAAGTGCGCCAGGAAGTCGCCGCGCTCACTGAACATCCCGAGACCGTCGAGAGGAAAGAACCATGAGCACACCTGCAAGCACCGCCTTGACAGGACTGGGCCGCCTCTCGCTTCGTCAATCCACTGCCCGGCCTTTTTGCGCGGCCGACGGCCCCACCGGCCCCCTACGGAGTGTGCAGCATCCCATGCGCCCGCAGATCGATCCCAAAGACAACTGCAACCCCGCCCACACGGCGATGGGACGTTCTTTTTTATTTCTCCAAGGACCACAGAGCCATTTTTTTTGCGCTTTGGGCCGCGCCCTGCTCGACTTGGGCGCCCAGGTGCATAAGGTTAATTTTTGCGGCGGCGACGTCCTGCATTGGTCAAGCCCAGGCGCTATCAACTATAGGGGCGCCCGTTTAGATTGGCCGCGCCGCGCCGCCGAACTGCTAGCCCGATATTCCGTGACCGATATCTTGTTGATGGGTGATAAGCGACCCCTGCACCATGATATCATCTGCCTGGCCAATGCCCGGAATATCCCGGTGCACGTCCTGGAGGAAGGCTACCTGCGTCCAAGCTACATTACGATGGAGCGAGGCGGGGTCAATGCCAATTCCCCCTTGCCCGCCATACCCGAGGCAGTCCGGGCCCGGGCGGCCGTCTTGCCTGAACCCGAGGTCTATAACCTCATCCCGGACAGCATGGTCACCCGGGTGCTCGATACTGCCAAGCATCACGTTGGCAATGTCGCGCTGTTTAGCCTGTTTCCGCGCTACCATACCCATCGGCCCTACTGCATCGGCCGGGAACTTTTCGGCTGGATTCCCCGCTATTTCAGCCGTGGCCGGCGTCGTATTCAGGCTGAGCAGGCCGTCAACGACCTGTTTGCCGCGGATGTGCCATTTTTTTTGTTTCCCCTGCAACTCGACGCTGACATACAGGTCCGTTCCTACTCCCATTTCGGCGTGCTCGACTCCATCATGCAGGTCTTGTCCAAGTTTACCGCCGCGTCGCTCGAAACCCGACTGTTGGTGAAAAACCATCCCTTGGACAACGGGTTGATCAATTTGCGGCAGTTTGTGCGCACGTTTGCGGAAGCGGCCGGTGTAGCCGACCGGGTTGTGTATATCGACGGGGGCGCCGGCAAACGGTTGATGGAGCACCCGCGTTGCCGGGGGGTGGTGGTTGTCAACAGCACCATGGGCCTGGAAGCTATGGCCCTGTCCCGACCGGTCTATTCCCTTTCCCGCGCGCCCTACGCCATGCCGGGCTTAGCCGTGACGTCGGCCGAGATGGATTTGACCACGTTTTGGACGGCCCCGCGCCCGGTGGATGAATCCTTGTTGTCCGATTTCATCCGGGTGTTACGCCATGACGCCTTGGTTGCCGGCAATTTCTATACGCCCAACGGCATCAAAATCGCCGTGGAGGGGGTGTGCCGGCGGTTGGGGATGACAACGTAACATAACTAAAATTATTTTATAGGATTTTCCCATGGCACTCACCCTCAGCTTGGCGGATCTCGACGATGCCGAAGCCATCGCCGGTATTGTCCGTGCCACATCTGGTGGTTTGGTGGATTATTTGTTGGGCGGGCTGTCCCGATTTGTTTCGTCCAAGGGGATTTTAACTTCGCTGATCATGGAATCGGCCAATCCCTTTAGCTATGAAAACGCTGTGGTGGTGCGGGCCGACAATGAGACGGTGGCCGGATTGTTGCTGGCCTATCCGGCCGCCCAGCACCATCCCCCGGATATCCTGCGCCGGGTGGTGGCTTCGCGCAAACTGCGCCATATTCAGGGACTGCTTGAAGGCGCTTATCCCGATAGCCTCTATGTCAACACCTTGTGGGTGGACGAACCGTATCGGGGCACGGGCGTGGCGGCCGAGCTTTTGCAATGCGCCTTGTTGTTGGCCGCCGAACAGGGGTTGGCCGGATTGAGCCTGAATGTGTGGGCCGACAACCAGCAGGCCATACGTTTTTATCGACGCAACCACTTTACCACGGTGCGCCATTGCGACATCCCCAACCATCCCGAACTGCCCCACGAAGGCGGCAATTTTTTGCTGCGGCGTGATTTGTCTCCCATATACGGCGAGGGAGCCGGAGAACCGGTGTGATCCGTCGTCATGTGTTGTTGACCGGCGCCACCGGCGGTCTCGGCCAGAGCCTGGCCTATGCCTACGCCGCCCCAAACGTCCGACTGCATCTTTTCGGGCGCGATACCGCCAAACTGGCGGCCCTGGCCGAAACGTGCCGGGAACAGGGCGCCAGTGTGACCACTGTGGTCGTGGACGTGCGAGACGGCCAGGCCTTGTGCCGGCACATCCTGGCCGCGGACGAGGCCTGGCCGGTGGATACCGTCATTGCCGCAGCCGGCGTTTCCAACGCCGTAGCCTCCGACGGCCGAGCCGAAAGCCTGGAGGATGTGCGCCGGGTCTTCGCGGTCAATACCCTGGCGGCCGTGGAAACCTTGTCCGCCCTGGCCGAACGGCTGCGTAGGCGTGGCGCGGGCCGGTTGGCGATCATCAGTTCCCTGGGCGGCTATCAGGGCAGCTCTTCGTCGCCTTCCTACAGCGCCAGCAAGGCCGCTGCCCGGGTCTATGGCGATGCCTTGCGCGGCTGGCTGGCCCCATATGGCGTGACGGTCACAGTGGTCTGTCCGGGCTTTGTCGATTCCCCCATGAGCCGCCGTTACCAGGGGAACAAACCCTTGTTGTGGGACGCGGCCAAAGCGGCCCGGATGATTCGCGATGGCATTGAACACGGTCGGCCCACGGTGGCCTTTCCTTGGAGTCTGGCGTTGGGGGCGCGGCTGCTTGGACTGCTGCCCGCGCGTGTGGTCGATACGCTTCAACGGCGCTTTTTCTCGTTTTCCGTCGCGCCCGATGCCGAAACCGTGGGCTCCCCGACACCACAAGACCATTGACGTCCGGGCCGGCCAGGGGCACTGTCTGTAAGCAGCTGCTTTCGCAGACACCGGTGTACGTCTCCTGAAAAAATCAATCACGGTACTCCTTGTATGGATACCCTTTTTGCCATCCTCCTGTGCCTGCTCGGAGCCCTTGCCGTCAGCCTCGTCCTGCATCGCATTGACGCCAAGGCCCATCGTTTTCGTCCGCTTGATCCCCTCATCGACGGGCTGCCGCTGGGCACCACGGCCAGCAGCTATTTACTGTTCGTGGCGTTGACCGGCCGGCCGGGGCTAGCTATGGCCCTGATGTGGGGCGGTGCCGGCCTCCTCGACATCCTCAACCGGCTCAAGTTGCGTTTTTTTCGTGAACCGATCCTATTTTTGGATCTCACCCTGGCCTCTCAAATCATCCACTATCCTCATTTTTATATGCCCTATTTGTTCCCGCCACAGGTTTTTTGGGCCGGCGGGCTGGCCGTGGCCACGCTGGCCAGTCTGTGGATAGGTTCCACTCCGGTCTGGGCCGGCTGGCGAATCGCCTGTGCGTTGGCCCTGGCGGGATTGGCCGTGGCGGCCTGGTACCGACTGGGACGTTTGTTTTTGCCGCGCCACCAGCAAGCCGCTCTGGCCCTGCTCGACCGAGTTCAACCGAGCTTCGTACCCCTGCTGGATTTCCGGCACCTGGGAGTTCTCGGCGCAGCCTATGTACACGCGTTGTGGCATGTGCAGGCCCGCTCCCGGGATGGCCGGCCTGGCATTCCGTCTTTGTCTCAGGCCCGACGGACAACCCGGCACCACCAACCCTCTGCCGATACTCCACACCTGGTACTGGTCCAGGCGGAATCGTTTTGCGACATCCGCCGCCATATCCCGGGGCTGTCAGCCGATATCCTGTGTGAAACCGACAAGCTGCGCGCTCAGGGGCAGACCGGACAGCTGCTCGTGCCCACCCACGGCGCCTATACCATGCGCACAGAGTTTTCCGTGCTCACCGGATTGTCCCCGGGCCAACTTGGGAGCGACGCGTTTAATCCGTATTGCACGGCGGCCCGCACCCCCGTGTGGTCGTTGGCCTGGGCGCTACGCGAGGCCGGCTATCGGACGCTCTGCCTGCACCCGTTTCATCCGACTTTCTTCGAGCGCCACCGAGTCATGCCCAACCTGGGATTCGACACGTTTCACAGTCTGGCCGCCTTTGCCCAGGCGCCTCATTGTGGCCCCTATGTCTGCGACGCCGCCCTGGGCCAGACCATTCTCGAAGAGGTCCGGGCCAGCCGCCAACCTCTGTTCGTCTTTGCCATTACCATAGAGGCGCACGGCCCCTGGAAGGGAGACCGCTTTGGACCTGTGCCAGATGCCACCGACCTGCCCCAGGGGGAATGCGCTACCTATCTTTGGCATCTGCGCCATATGGACAGGCTGTTTGGCGCACTGTCCCGCGGAGTCGGTGCCCTCGAACGACCGGTGGTGCTGGCTGGCTATGGCGATCATATTCCGTGCCTGGCCGGTGTGGGCGATCCCACTCTGCCCGACCCTACGGCCACGGACTGGTTTGTTTGGCGCAGTGACGCCAGACAGGCCCGGACGCCACAGAATCTCCGCCCCGAACAACTGCACGATACCCTGTGGCACACCATCGACGCGACGGACTAAGAACTTATCCATAAATAACTTGCAGTTATATCCAGATTTTGCTATGCTTTTCTCCAACGGAGACAGGCATATGAGCATAAAATCATGGGAAATGTCGGACGCGTTCTGGGCGATAGTTGATCCTTTGATCCCCAGACCAAAGAGAGATGGTGAAAAGCAATATAAACGGAAGGTTGGAGGCGGCAGAAAGCCAATTGAGGAACGCACTGTCTTCTCTGTTATTGTGTATGTGTTGCGGACCGGCATTCAAAGGAACAAAGCGCCATATACTTGTGGGCGGGCATGGGGCCTGTAACGAAAACTGTGTAAACCTCCACTAAGGGACGAAAGTCCCAGGAGGTTTCCGTGCTGATCAACCGTGACGAACTGGCCAGGAAGGTGCTCGAGGGAGAGATCACCAGCCTGGACGACCTCAATGCCGTTTCTCCGCTCGATGATCAAAGACGTGGTTGAAACGGCCATGGGCGCCGAGATGACCGGCTTCCTCGGCTACGAACGCTACCAAACGCCGGACAGCGATCCCGGTATCCGGCTCAATGTTACAACTGGCTACCGACGATATTCAGAAGTGATACGGGAAGTTCCGCTTCACTGGGCATGGCAAAGCCAGGATGGCGTAGGTATTCCGAATTGGGTGGCCGATTTCACCGAAATCCGCATAGGCTACAGCCCAGTTGCCTCACTGACGCAAAATTTGGTACTAGGGGCGTCTCAGAAAATGGGAAAAATTGATGTGATGGCCCCACCCCCACTTAACCTTAAGGAGTTGCTATGCCCACTGATAAACTAGACAGCAGCTTGTCTGATCAATGCTGCCCCGATACAGATCCGGATATCTTTGTTTTCAAACATTTCGATAACTCTTCCAGTTCCAATGTTGAATTGCCTATGCTGTCTTCTGTTATGATGAGACCATTGTATCTTGAAAATTCGGCTTGGATTGGCCACATCCCCTTCGCTTTTTGGATAATCGAAGCGCAAAAACCACATATTCTTGTCGAGCTCGGCGTTTATTATGGTGTTTCCTATTTTGCTTTTTGTCAAGCTGTCGAACGTCTAGGTCTTGATGCATCATGTTTTGCCGTCGATACATGGAAAGGTGACGAACACGCTGGGTATTATGATGAATCGGTGTATGAGCAGTTTAAAAGATATAATGATTTTCATTATAGTGAATTTTCATTTCTTATCAGAAATTCATTTGACAATGCAAAAGATTACTTTACTGATGGCACTATAGATCTGTTGCATATTGACGGCCTTCATACATACGAGGCTGTCAAGCATGATTTTGAAAATTGGCTTCCCAAGTTGTCAAGCCGTGCCATTGTACTTTTTCATGACTCAAATGTTCGTGAAAGAGAGTTTGGAGTCTTTAAGTTTGTCCAAGAACTGCGCGATACTTACCCTTCCTTTGAATTTATGCATGGTCATGGCTTGTCTGTCTTTGGTGTCGGTCGAAATCAAGATTCTGTCTTTGACAATCTGTTCAAAATGAAGGATCACGATAGGAATAAGGCTAATATATCTAAGGTTTTCGGTTTGCTTGGGAAATCTTGTGTCGATGCTCACCATCTTAATGTTCGGACTGACAAACTAAGCTCATCTGAGAGATTGTCAAAAAAATTGGAAAGTGAAATCCAAAAGCTCAGAGAGAATCAGGAGAAGCTCCTTCCCCGTCTTCAGTTGGCCGACCAAGCTCAAGAGCGGATTGCTGGGATTGAAAAAGAGAGCCAAATTCAGGTTGCTATTATCCAAGACAAATTGCAGACATTTCAGGAGCAGCTTCTAGCCGAGCAAAAATTTAACGAGCGGTTGCTTGTCCAGATTGAACGATGCAACCAGGAAGTTCAAGAACGTGAAGCCGCCGAAACAAAGTTGCGTGATCAGATCGCTGCACAGGACACTGCTCTAGCCCAACTCAAGACGCAGGCTGCGCAGCAGGCTGACCAAGCCAAAGCGGAACGTGAAGGGCTTCTTGTCGAACGTGAAGCCGCCGAAACAAAGTTGCGTGATCAGATCGCTGCACAGGACACTGCTCTAACCCAACTCAAGACGCAGGCTGCGCAGCAGGCTGACCAAGCCAAAGCGGAACGTGAAGGGCTTCTTGTCGAACGTGAAGCCGCCGAAACAAAGTTGCGTGATCAGATCGCTGCACAGGACACTGCTCTAGCCCAACTCAAGACGCAGGCTGCGCAGCAGGCTGACCAAGCCAAAGCGGAACGTGAAGGGCTTCTTGTCGAACGTGAAGCCGCCGAAACAAAGTTGCGTGATCAGATCGCTGCACAGGACACTGCTCTAACCCAACTCAAGACGCAGGCTGCGCAGCAGGCTGACCAAGCCAAAGCGGAACGTGAAGGGCTTCTTGTCGAACGTGAAGCCGCCGAAACAAAGTTGCGTGATCAGATCGCTGCACAGGACACTGCTCTAGCCCAACTCAAGACGCAGGCTGCGCAGCAGGCTGACCAAGCCAAAGCGGAACGTGAAGGGCTTCTTGTCGAACGTGAAGCCGCCGAAACAAAGTTGCGTGATCAGATCGCTGCACAGGACACTGCTCTAACCCAACTCAAGACGCAGGCTGCGCAGCAGGCTGACCAAGCCAAAGCGGAACGTGAAGGGCTTCTTGTCGAACGTGAAGCCGCCGAAACAAAGTTGCGTGATCAGATCGCTGCACAGGACACTGCTCTAGCCCAACTCGTAACCGCTCACAGGGTCTGGACAATTTTTAGTTAATGCACATAGTTGGCATATGGGGATAGCAGTGCCGGTGCGAACCTGCCTTACCACCGAAGTGGTGATGAACACCCCGTGGCCGATGCTGGGTTACGTTCATGTTCTGCACGGTGAAATCCAGGCGCTCAGGGAACGCATCGAGGTGCTCGAGGCCAAACTCAGCGCAGATTCCACGAATTCCAACAAGCCTCCCTCCAGCGACAATCCGTTCACCAAGGGTAAGGAAGCAAACAAATCCAATCGAAAAGACAGAAAAAAGCGCAAAGGATTCCGACAGCAAGCTCTCAGTCCAACCCAGGTCACGGAGCTTTATCCCGGAAAATGTAGCTGCGGCTGCAACAGCCTCACGGGGGTGGAGCCTTACTACGTCCATCAAGTCGTTGAACTGCCTGAGATCAAGCTGGAAGTGACACATTTCATCCTGCATCGAGGTCGGTGCCGCCACTGCGGCAAAATGCTCAAGGCGCTCATCCCTCCGCAGCAGCGCACGGGCTACGGCCCGAGACTCGCCTCCATTATTGCCGTCATGGCCGGCACTCAAGCCGACTCCCGACGCGCCACCCAAGACTTCCTCTTCTCGGTGCTGGGCCTTCCTGTCAGCCAAGGAGCTATTCAGAAGATCCTCGACCGAGTCTCCCGCGCCATCGAACCCCATTACCAAGCCATCGGCGCGCTTGTTCGAAGTTCTCCCGTCAACCATGTGGACGAAACCGCTTGGTATTGCAAGGGAATGCTGCAATGGCTGTGGGTCATGGGAAATAGCTTGGCGGCGTATTTCATGATTCACCGGCATCGGTCGAAGAAGGCTTTCCAGGCATTGATCCAGGATTGGCAAGGCATTCTGATCAGCGACGGCTATGGCGTTTACACGAAATGGGTGGGGCTGCGTCAAACCTGCCTGGCCCATCTGATCCGTCACGCCAAAGGACTCGCAGAACGAAAAGACCACGAGATCGCCAAGTGTGGCGCCTGGACCCACAAGGAATTGCAGCGGTTGTGTCACATGGCCAAAGCACCGCCCACGGCCGGCGAATGGAACATGTTCTATGCGCGTTTCATTCGCCTGGTGTCCAAGTACAGCGACCGGCCAGACGACGCCGGCAAACTGACCCGCCGCCTCATCGACGAAATGGATCATCTGTGGCTGTTTCTCAAGGAAGCCGGCGTGGCTCCGACGAACAATCACGCCGAACGCCTCCTGCGCTTCGCCGTGCTGTGGCGTAAAGCCAGCTTTGGCACCGTCAGCGAGAAGGGTGGACGTTTTGCGGAACGAATCCTGTCCCTGCGCCAGACCTGCCGACTTCGGGAGAAGAGAATATTTCCGGTTCTCGTCGACGCCATGACCGCTTTCTTCGCTGGGACCTGTCCAGAAACCGCCTGGATTCATGAGGTCAAAATTTGACCCTGTGAGCGGTTACCCCAACTCAAGACGCAGGCTGCGCAGCAGGCTGACCAAGCCAAAGCGGAACGTGAAGGGCTTCTTGTCGAACGTGAAGCCGCCGAAACAAAGTTGCGTGATCAGATCGCTGCACAGGACACTGCTCT
>Ga0183097_10415_pt1 | contig 88302 bp, 62 predicted proteins | sample BioMet8_FD_128883 | JGI IMG/M metagenome (GOLD analysis project Ga0183097, IMG submission 128883) | Microbial communities from bioreactor (seeded with sewage sludge) at Lawrence Berkeley National Lab, California, USA - Biofuel... | ecosystem: Engineered > Bioreactor > Anaerobic > Unclassified ... | reverse complement strand
TACGGTCGATGGAATACTTATTCCCGCATGTAGGGCAGAAACGGCTGTGGCAGCGGAAAGGGACGAACTTCAGTTTCCCGCAGACAGGACAGCCATACATGGCACCGCCGAAAGAGGGATCGCCGCAGTTGATCATCTTGTCGATGTTCTCGACGACCGATGGGCGGGGATGCATCGTATAGATGATCTCCTCGTAATGATCCCTGAAGATTCTCTGGAGTATGTTCATGCAGCTATTATGAATCAAACCGATACAAAAAGAAATCCCTACCCCTCATGAATGAGGGGCAGGGGAGCTGAAGTGCCGAAGGCACGTTTTTTACAGGAGGAAAAGAAAATGACAAGAGAAGATCTGCCGAAAATCGTTACAGGATCTGTTCCGGGACCGAAGGCGAAAGCCATTCTGGAAAGAAGAAATCAGGCGGTTCCGCAGGCAATGTGCGGAAGCACTTATCCGATCTGTGCGGAAGAAGGCGCGGGAGCCATTCTGCAGGATGTCGACGGAAATGAATTCCTGGACTGGGTGGGAGGCGTCGGTGTTCTGAATATCGGCTATTCCAATCCGGAAGTCGTGGAAGCGGTCAAGAAGCAGGCGGACAAGTATTTCCATGGAATCTTCAATGTCTATCCCCATGAAGGCTATGTCCATCTTGCGGAAATGTTCGATGAAACCATGCCGGTCAAGGGAGCGGATGCCTCCAAACCCGACTGCGGCATCAAGACGTATTTCGCAAACTCCGGTGCCGAGGCAGATGAAAATGCAATCAAGATCGCGAAGGCCTATACGCACCGTGAGAACATCATCTGTTTCTCAGGCGCCTTCCACGGACGCACCAACCTGACGATGGCCCTGACAGCCAAGAAGAGCTATGCGAAGGGAATGGGACCGTTCCCGGCAGGAATCTACAGGGCTGAATATCCGTATCTTTACCGCGCGCCGAAAGGCTACAGCCGGGAGGAGGCCCTGAAGTATTACCTGGACGGCCTGGAGCAGATGTTCGACGAGGCCAGCCCGGCAGAAGAAGTCGCGGCCATCCTGATTGAGCCTCTGCAGGGCGAAGGCGGATTTATTCCGTGCCCGATCGAATTTGCGAAGAAGCTTCGCGAAATCTGCGACCGGTACGGCATCATGCTGGTGGCGGACGAAGTGCAGTGCGGCAACTGCCGCACCGGGAAATACTTCTGTTCCGAATATTGGAAGGACGCAGGATGCGCGCCGGACATCATTGCGACAGCGAAATCCATGGGTGCCGGCATCCCGATCAGTGCCATTTCCGCAAGGGCGGAAGTGATGGACGCGGCTCCGGCCGGAACCATCGGCGGAACGTTCTGCGGGAACCCGCTGGCATGCGCAGCAGCCATCAAGACGATGGAAATCATGAAGCGCGATGACTATGCCGGAAAATCGATGCACATCGGAGAGCTGGCCATGAAGGCTTTTGAAGACATGAAGGATCGGTACAGTGTCATCGGCGATGTCCGCGGCCTGGGAGCCATGATCGGCATTGAGTTTGTCAAAGACCGCGGAACAAAAGAACCGGATGGTCCATTTGCCGCAGCGATGGTCAGGTCGGGAATTCAGAAAGGCCTGCTGATGGAGAACTGCGGTTTTGCCGGACAGTGCATCCGTTTCCAGGTGCCGCTGTGCGCTACGGATGAGCAGCTGGCAGCCGGCTTTGAAATTTTCGAAAAGTGCCTGAAAGAAAACCTTTAAAAAACAGGAGCCGGTACGTGCGGTTCCCACAAAAAACGGAGGATGATCAAAATGAAACTGAAAGATACAGGACTTACTTATGAAGACATCAAGGCGAAGGTCAGCAAGTATATGATCGAAACCTATGAACGGTTCGATTTCCTGGCGGAAACGGCAAAGGACCAGTATATGTACGACGAGAACGGAACGCCGTACCTGGATTTCTACGCGGGCATCGCCGTCAACTCGGCAGGAAACTGCAATGAAAAAGTCGTCGCGGCCATCATTGACCAGTGTCAGGATATCATGCAGACCTTCAATTATCCGTATACGATTCCGCAGGCGCTGCTGGCAGAGAAGGTCTGCACGGCCATCGGCATGCCGAAAATCTTCTTCCAGAACTCCGGGACAGAGGCAAATGAAGCCATGATCAAGATGGCAAGAAAATACGGCGTTGAGAAATACGGGCCGAAGAAATATCACATCGTAACGGCAAAGGACAGCTTCCACGGACGTACGTTCGGCGCCATGTCCGCAACCGGACAGCCGGACAATGCCTGCCAGATCGGATTCGGACCGATGACGGAAGGGTTCTCCTATGCGGACTTCAATGACCTGGAAGCCTTCAAGGCAGCCTGCACGGAGGACACGATCGCCATCATGGTCGAACCGGTCCAGGGCGAAGGCGGCGTGCATCCGGCAACAAAGGAATTCCTGCAGGGACTGCGCAGCTTCTGCGATGAGAAGGGAATCCTGCTTCTGCTGGATGAAGTCCAGTCCGGCTGGTGCCGGACAGGAAAAATCATGTCCTTCATGCACTACGATATCAAGCCGGACATCATTTCGATGGCCAAGGCGCTCGGCGGCGGAATGCCGATCGGCGCAATCTGTGCGACGGAAGAAGTCGCTGCTGCATTTACCATCGGTTCGCACGGCAGCACCTTCGGCGGACATCCGGTCTGCTGCGCGGCGGCTCTTGCAGAAGTAGGGGAGCTTCTGGACCGTGATCTCGCGGGAAATGCAGAGAAGGTCGGAAATTATTTCATGGATAAACTGAAGAATCTGCCGCATGTCAAAGAAGTCCGCGGGCAGGGACTTTTCATCGGCGTCGAATTTGATGACAGCATCAACGGTGTCGAAGCCAAGCACGGCTGCCTGAAGAGGCATCTTCTGATCACCGCGATAGGACAGCACATCATCCGCATGATTCCGCCGCTGATCGTCACGGAGGAAGACTGCGACAAGGCATATGACATCATTGAGGAGACCGTTGAAGCGCTGAGCTGAGAAAGCTGCGGGGAAAGCCTGCGCGGACGAAACAGCAGCAGGATCCCTGTGAGGACGAAACGGCAGCGGAATCCCTGTGGGGACCTGGCTGCGGAAGGAGGATCTATGGAACACATGATTATTACCATCGGCTGCGAATACGGTGCCGGCGGGCCGGAAATCGGCCGCAGAATCGCCGATGAACTGGGGATTGAATATTATAACCGCGATCTTGTGGACAAGGTGGTTGAACAGCTCGGCGTCGACCGGAACCTGGTTGTCCGGGCGGATGAGGGTGACAGCAATGTCCGCTACAGCTTTGAGACGCAGTACGGACCGCGGTATGCGAACCTGTCGGAACGGGTTGTCTATATGCAGTGCGAGGTCATCCGGAAATTCGCGGATAACGGTTCCTGCGTCATCATCGGACGGTGTGCGAACTATATCCTCCGCGACCGCAGCGATGCCCTGAACCTGTTTATTTATGCACCGGAGGACATCCGGGTGAAGTCGGTCATGGATCACCAGGGTATTGAGGAAAATGAAGCCCGTGAAAAGATCAGGTACAACGATGAACAGCTTCATATCCGTTACAAGTATCTGACCGGTACCTACCGGGGAGACCGTCATGAGCGCCATATGATGATCGACAGTTCTCTTCTCGGATGGGAAGGCACCTCTGAATACCTGCTGCAGCTGATTGATCTTCGGTTCGGCGGCATTCACTAGAAAGGAGTACTATGGAAAAGGCGGAATCAAAATTCGATAAAGTGTACAGCGGCTGGGATATCCTGGTTATCGCCTTCGGTGCCATGATCGGCTGGGGCTGGGTCGTATCCTCCGGGGACTGGATTCAGAGAGGCGGCGTGATCGGCGCCATGCTGGGTTTTGCGATTGCCGGATTCATGATTTTCTTCATCGGACTGACCTATGCCGAACTGACGGCGGCGATGCCTCAGTGCGGCGGCGAGCATGTCTTCAGCTACAAGGCGATGGGTCCCAACGGTTCCTTCGTCTGCACCTGGGCAATCGTACTCGGCTATGTCAGCGTCGTTATTTTCGAAGCCTGCGCACTGCCGACCATCATTACCTATATCTGGCCTTCCTTCCTGGTCGGCTATATGTATACAGTCAGCGGATTCAAGATCTATGCATCCTGGGTGGCGGTCGCCGTCCTGATGTCTGTCTTCATCACTTATATCAATATCCGCGGGGCGAAGACCGCGGCAATCCTGCAGACGATCCTGACGGTCATCATCGGCGTCGTCGGAATCATGCTGGTGGCGGCCTCGGTCGTTACGGGCAGCTCCGATAACCTGATGCCGCAGATGTTTGCCGGCAGTTCCGGCAGTGAGATGTTTACCAACGTACTGCGTGTCGCAATCATGACGCCGTTTTATTTCATAGGCTTCGATGTCATTCCGCAGGCCGCTGAGGAAATCAAGATACCGCTGAAGAGAATCGGAGGCATCCTGATCCTGTCCATCCTGCTGGCCATCGCCTTTTATGCACTCGTAATTTTCGGAGTCGGCTATTCCCTGAATCCTGCCGCGATCGCGGAGGCACAGAAGGGGAACGGACTGGTCACAGCGGATGCCATGTCGGCAGCATTTCACTCGGAAGCCATGTCCAAGGTCCTGATCATCGGCGGCATGTGCGGCATCATCACGAGCTGGAATTCCTTCTTGATCGGCGGCAGCCGTGCCATGTATTCGATGGCCAATGCCTATATGATTCCCCACGTATTTGCCAAACTGCACAAGAAGCACAAGACTCCTGTCAACGCTCTTTACCTGATCGGAATCCTTTCGATTATTGCTCCGTTCTTCGGACGGAAAATGCTGGTGTGGATCGTCGATGCCGGCAACATGGGCTGCTGTCTGGCATACTGCATGGTTTCGCTTTCCTTCGTGATTCTCCGGAAGAAGGCGCCGGACATGCCGCGTCCTTACAAGGTGAAGCATTATAAAATCGTCGGGGCCATCGCCTGCATCATGTCCGGCATCATGGTCGTCCTGTATGCCATTCCGGGAAGCGGATGCACTCTTGCTCCGCAGGAATGGGCAATCGCCGGAGGCTGGGGTGCCCTGGGTGTCGTATTCTATGTTTTCTGCAAAGCAAAGTACAAGGAAAAATTTGCCACGCACATCGATGTGGCTTCGGAGGAACTGGAGGAGCTTGAACAGAAGGAGAACGGCCAGGCTGCTGCGGCTCCGGCTCCGGCGCTTACGGCCGGGGTGCTGACATCGGAAGAAATCGACAAGGCTCTTCTTGCCGCCCGTTCCGAGGAACTGCCGGTGCAGGCTGAAAATGAACCGACCATTGATTTCGGCTATTATCTTCCGGTGAACATCGTCTTCGGCTGCGGCAAGGCGGGCGAGATCGGGAAGTACGCAAAGCCCTACGGGAAGAAAGCGCTGATCGTCACAGGAACATCCAGCGCGAAAAAGTCAGGACTCTATGACAAGGTCTCTGCAGCCCTTTCGGCAGAGGGAATCGACAGTGTCCTTTATGATAAGGTCACCGCAAACCCTCTGACGGTGACAGCGGAAGAGGGGGCCGGTTTTGCAAAAGCGAACGGCTGCGACATGGTCGTTGCCATCGGCGGCGGCTCCATCATGGACTGTGCCAAAGGCATTGCTTTTCTCTGTGAAAATGAAGGGGACATCAGCGACTATATCTACGGACGCAGAAAGAGCGACCGGGCGCTGCCGCTGATTCTTCTGCCGACGACATGCGGGACCGGTTCCGAGGGCAACGGCTTTGCGGTCCTGACCAATCCGGACAATCAGGACAAGAAGTCCCTGCGCTGCAGTGCCATTATCGCGAAAGTTTCCATTGTCGATCCGGAATGCATGATGACGATGCCGAAGAAAGTGCTTGCTTCTGTTTCCTTCGATGCCCTGTGCCATTGCATGGAGGCTTATACGTCAAGAATTTCGCAGCCATTTACCGATGCCCTGGCACTCTATGCGATTTCCCTGATTGCTGATAACCTGGTCAATGTCTATACCGGCCGCGACGAATCGAAAGAAGCCTGGGAGAAGCTGACAGTCGCCTCCACGATTGGGGGCATGGTCATCAATACGGCCGGCGTTACGCTGGCCCACGGTATGGAGCATCCGGCATCCGGCCTGAAAAATATCGTTCATGGCCAGGGACTTGCAGCGCTGACGCCGGCTGTCATTGAGAAGAGCTATAAGGGATGCCGCGAAAAATATTCCAAGATCTCACGGCTTCTCGGAGGACTGACAGCCGAAGACTGTGCCCTGCAGGTCAGGATGCTTCTGAAGAAAATCGGTCTGACACTGTGCCTGTCGGATCTGGGACTGAGCAAAGAAGACATTCCGTGGATGGCCGACAACTGCATGAAAGTATCCGCTGCAGGCATTGCGAACAACCCGGTTGTCTTCAGCCGGGATGAGATTGCAGAAATCTATCAGGATGCGATGTAGAAAACGGCAATCAGTTTATAAGTTTACATAATATTATAAGAAGCGGCTGCTGCGAAGGCAATGGCTGCTTCTTTGCATGCAGCCCTGCAAAAAGTCATCTGGACTATTCCGGCGGACAACAGTATAATATTGATACAACAGGAATGATTCTGAAGGAAAACTGAATCATCCGAATATTTGAATAACTCAGGAAAGCGGATCAGTTCATGAGGGATGAAACTGCTTTCAAAGACAGAAAGGCTGTTTTGGCCAGATTTGCACTATTTTTTCTTCTGGCCCTTTTAGCCGCTGCTTTTGCATGGAGTCTTTATATCAGCTACTGCCGAATCGACAGCAGCAATTATTATCTTTCTGCCGGAATGATGATTCTTTTTGTCATTGTCCTGACAGGAATCTTTTATCTATTGAAGCCCAATCCGGTATTGATGTGTATCTGTTACGGCGCTCTGGGACTTCTCTTTATTTTTCTGTATAATCAGTTCAGTCAGATAGATGAGGCCAGCCATTTCTCCTATATTGAATTTATCCTTGACAACAGGCGGCTTCCGTCATTTTCAGACACGATTCCTGCGGCACCTTTAAACGCAGTATTCCCGGGAAACACGGATTTCAAAGGATTTTACGAAGCGATACAGCCACCGCTGTATTATCTTGTTTCTGCCGCATTGGCCGGTATCACGGCGGATATTAAGATGCGGTTCTATATCTGCAGGATTTTTGATTTATGTCTCAGCATAGGGGCAATCTTCACTCTTTATAAAACGATGCTTTATCTTGCGGCGAAAAATGCATTCAAAGATCTGCAGTATCTTGTTTATGCATTTTTGTTTCTTGTTTTCTGTCCGCTTTTTCTGACATCAGGAATCGTCGTAACGAATGATGCGATGATGTACCTGCTTGTTGATCTTTTTATCTTTTTCCTTTGCAGGATCATTTTTGAAAATAAAGGATATCTTCCGGCAGCGGTGCTGCTGATTCTTCTGGCCTGGACAAAATTCAGTGCGGTTTATTTCGTCGCGGTTCTGGCAGCGGTGCTTTTGATGAAGAGGCAGGTTAGGAAGATGTTCCTGAGTGTCGGGGCTGTTCTGCTGGGCATTTCACCGTGGCTGATCTATAACAAAGCAGTTAACGGAGACTTTACGGGGGCTGCAGGGCATGTGGCCATCGTAAGTAATATGCTGAATCCTTCCGGGGAAAAAATTGAATGGACGCGTTATATCATAGAAATCCCGAACAGTATCCGCGGAATGTTCAACTCTGCTGTTATTTCCAATGGGGGCAGTTCTATATCTTATATTGCATCTTTCCTGACGGTGATCATCCTTCTTTCAATTGCAGGTTCTGCCATCTATCTCATCAGGTATGCGATTCAGGAAAAATCGATTTTCAAATTCCAGGAAAAAGATATTCTTCTGACAGCATCGGTCCTTTCTGTTTTACTGGCATATCTGTCGCAGGTTTATGCATCAGCAAGCACGAACCTGTTCGTGATTACTTCCAGGGCAATGTTCTCCTGCGCTTTTTTATTCTTATTCTGCATTGATTATTGGGCGGAGAAAATCGATATACGGAAACATCCGGCTTTTTTAAAGGGTACGCTTGCCTTTCTGGCAGCTTTTATGATTGTGTCGGATGTTTATTATTTTGCGGGTGAAAATGTCAGAATGAATCATCCCACAGAGTATAAATCAATGAGTACGATGACATACGACAATATATCCGCAGATACGATGAGCATGAATTATGCGGAACCGCTTGACTGCAGAAGCCTGACGGGAACTTACCTGATAGTAACATCGGAAAATAAGGCAGATGCCCTGATGGAAGTTGATCTCAGCGGATTGAAACGTTCCGGACCGAGAAAGTATATGAACATTGAACTGAAAGCAGGAGAGAATAAAAAAATCATATGCATTTCGGAAGATATTGAAGATCTGACCGGAGTGACGATATATAGTAAGGATTATAAGAATATTAATAAATTAACCTATGAGATTGTAAACCAGAGTAAACAGTAAGAAGAATTCGGAATTTTCAGGATGCCTGATGCGGAAATAAAGAGAAAGAGCAGAGAGGAACCATTATGACCCCTGATCTTGTTGCCCGGATGAAAGAAAAACTGGAATCGCCGTGGAGGGTGGCAGAACTGAATCCGAAGGATACGCTGATGAGAATCGGGCTGGCGCCTTCAAAGACGTTCTGCGATATCGGAGCGGGAACCGGTCTTTTTGTTAAGGCGGCACGGGAACTGGAAGCCGGCGGAATCTTTGCCGTGGATACATCGGAAACGATGCGGGAATATCTCAGGGCATCCTTCCGGGATACCGACGGAGGAGAAAACGCTGAAGCCTGCAGATCCATTTCCGTCTGCGGGTCCATTGAAGAGGTTCCGGATTCCGCCGCGGATATCTCGCTTCTTTGCACGGTTCTGCATGAGGTGGAAGATCAGGAGGAGATGATCCGCCAGATGTTCCGCATCCTGAAGAAAGAAGGAACCGCAGCAGTGATTGAATTCCGGCCCGAGGCAAAAAAAGGAGCTCCGCCGGAAGTGAGGATTTCACCGGACGCCCTGAAGAAGATGATGGCCTCGGGAGGCTTTGCCTGTGCGGATGATTTCCTTTTGGGAGAGAATCTGTATGCGTGCACTTTTTCAAAAGTACAGACGTGATTCAGCGAAAATGGAGATAAAGGCCGAGAAAATAAACCGGCAGCTGAAGAAGAACTTCTCATTTGCCTTTATAGAGCAGGCTGTTTCCCTTGTCGTAAGCTGTGTCATGAATCTGCTTCTGCCGAAATACCTGAGTATCAATGATTACAGCTACTGGCAGCTGTTCGTTTTTTATGCAAATTATGTTCCCTGCCTGGCACTCGGACTCAATGACGGAATCTATCTGAGGCTCGGTGGAGCGGATATCCATCACATAGACTATCGTTCCGTAAAAAGTCAGTTTTGTTTCGGCGTCATCTATCAGGGCATTCTGGCGTCCGCTCTGGCAGCGGCTGCTGTTTTTACCGTACACGATTCTGCACGGCGGCTGGTTATTCTCTGCACGCTGCTTTTCTTTCTTGTCTATACCTGCCACACCTTTTTCGGATATGTTTTTCAGGCTGTCAATGAAACGAATCTTTATTCAAAGTCGATTATTATCAATCGTCTGCTTTTTCTGGGGGTTCAATGCTCATTAATCATGCTCAATTCTGTTAACGTGTACTGGCTGATGCTCCTTTATATACTGATGCTCTTTTTTGCCCTTTTCTATTTACTGGTTCATATCTATCCTTTCTTTAAATCTGTACCGGTCAGCTTCTCTGTCGGAAAAGCCGAGGGAATCATCAGTATAAAAACCGGGATCAGCCTGATGGCGGCAAATATCTGTTCCATACTTATTCTTGGAGCGGGACGTCAGATCATTGATTTCAAATGGGGCATTCTTGCATTTGGAAAGGTTTCTTTCTCTCTGACATTGATTAATATCGCTGTGACATTCGCCTCCCAGACAGGAATGGTTTTGTTCCCGGCCTTACGAAGGATGAAAGCGGATGCAGTGAATATCTATTTCCGGAAACTTACGGATATTTTATTTTATATTCTTCCGCTACTGTATATTCTGTATTTTCCCTTTCGTTTCATCCTGAATTCGTGGCTGCCGGATTATGCTGAAAGTATCGGCTATCTTTCTGTTCTTCTGCCGATTTGCTTCTTTGACTGCAAAATGAACCTGATTGGAATTACATTCTTCAAGGTTATCCATCAGCAGGCAGCTCTTCTGAAAATAGAGATTTTTTCTCTTCTGCTCGGGATTTCCCTGGGAATCTTTTCTGCATACATAATGGATAATCTGCTATTTGCTGCAGTCAGCATGACAGCAGCCGTTGTCTTTCGTGCGGTCATTTCAGATATGCTGCTGGGAAAAATATTGGGCATAAAAATCATGAAACAGGAAATCGCAGATGTACTGCTTGCAGTACTTTTTGCGGCAGCAGCTTATTGGCTTGATTGGAAGGCAGGACTGGGACTGATAACAGCGATGGCTGCCGGAAGGGTATTGCTGATGCGCGTGAAATGCACAGAACTTATGCGTCCGCAAAGATGAACAGGCACATCACATCAACATTTACAGGTTCTGTTCATTGACTTTGAGACTGCATGTCTTATAATGAACCTGTAAGACGACAGCAGAATATTTTCTGCTATTAAATAAACTGAATATTGGTCCGATAGCATGGAGTGTGGCTGTCTGCTGCAAAGACTCTGAAGGAGTCAGGCAGCAGCCAAAAGAAAACGGGTTGAAAACCCGGCGCGAACGGCACTGTGAGCGTGAGGATGTTCCGAAACGGTAAGATACCGCATGGACGAAAGTCCGCCATTGCAGAGAAATCTGTGAGAAGGTAGGAAACATACGCGGGAAAGATTTTCCCAGAACGCGAGCCAGGAGAATTGCACGACAGATGGGCCTAAAACAGCGGACGTTCTCTCCGTATGCCTGTTTCGATTGAAATGGCCGCTGATTTTCCGTATGGAAAACCGGCGGTTTTTATTTTGGAAATGCAGGACATATACGGGTGCCGGAGAACTTCTGACAGGATTCGCCGGCAGCCGGAAAAGAATTCCGGGCAGCGGCAGGAAGGACCTCATGAAGGATTGGCTCGGAAGGAATAAACGGAAGATCATTGCAGCGGCAGCGGTTCTGGCTGTGCTGGCATTTGCGTTCTGGTACGGAGGCAGTGCCCCGGGTGCCCGCGGATGGAACGTAACGGGAAAAGCAGATACGGTATCGGAGTCTTCCGGCGCTAATCAGACAGACAGCCTTTTGAAAGGGCAGTCCTCTTCAACGGAGACGCAGAGTACTTCATCCGGCCCGAAAGAAAAGACATCAGGCGCGGATACGCAGTCCGGTTCAGGAAATTCCTCCAGATCTTCCGCAGCATCCTCTGCCGCAGTTTCCTCTGCCGCAAAGACGGCATCGGATGAAAGCGTTCTGCAGGCATCGTCTCAGGAAACAGAACAGGCAGCGAACCAGGACACGGCTCAGGCGGCAAATCAGGATACGGCTCAGACAGCGGACCAGGGCACGGCACAGGCTGCTGATCAGACACCGCAGGCACCGGCAGAAGCGTCCTCAGCTTCGGAAACTCCGGCAGCGCCGCAGGAGACACCTGCACCGGATCCGACCTGCACGATTTCCATTTCCTGCGGAACCATTCTGAATAACATGTCTCTCTGCAATCCGTCGAAGGCAGGTATTATCCCTGCGGACGGACAGATTCTGGGGAGTACGGCAGTTTCATTTTCTGAGGGAGAATCTGTCTCAGATGTTCTGCAGCATGTCTGCAAAGAAAACGGCATCCAGATTGAAGCAAAGTGGACGCCTGTCTATGACAGTACCTATGTGGAAGGAATTTCAAATATCTACGAATTCGATGTCGGCGAAAATTCGGGCTGGATGTATAAAGTAAACGGCTGGTTTCCGAACTATGGCTGTTCGCGCTATACCGTTCAGAACGGCGATGTGATCGAATGGGTTTATACCTGCAATCTGGGAGCGGATGTCGGCGGAAGCAATACGGTGGGCTGAATGACGGATAAAAAATACGGCCGGCAGGATGCCTTTGCGGGATGTCACCCTCTGGTCAATTTTCTGTTTTTTACTCTTGTTCTGGTTTTCTCCATGTTTCTGATGCACCCGCTGTGCCTGATCATTTCTTTTTCCTGCGCCGCAGTCTATGCCCTGCGCCTCGGAAAGGGGAAATCGTTCGGGTTTGTTCTGCCTGTGATGATTCTGACGGCTCTTCTTAATCCTTTGCTGACACATGCGGGAATGACGATTCTTGCCTGGCTGCCGGACGGAAACCCGCTGACGCTTGAAAGCATTTTCTACGGGCTGGCGGCAGCCGTTATGCTGGGTACGGTTGTGCTGTGGTTTTCCTGTGCAAACTGCGTGATGACCACGGACAAGTTTGTCTATCTTTTCGGAAGAATGATTCCCGCCCTCAGTCTGGTCCTCAGCATGGCCCTGCGTTTTGTACCGCGGTTCCAGACACAGATGAGAATCGTACGGGAATCGCAGCAGGCAATCGGCCGGAATCCATCCGGAAAAAATCCTGCCGCGAAGATCCGCAGCGGCGTCAGAATTTTTTCCATCATGATGACGTGGAGTTTTGAAAATGCCATTGAGACTTCGGACAGCATGCGCAGCCGCGGATACGGACTCCCGGGCAGGACGGCTTTCTCCATTTACCGTTTTGACCGCCGCGACAGGGCGGCGCTCTGCTGCCTTGTTTTCTGCGGGACGGTCCTGACTGCGGGCTGGGCCGGAGGCAGTGTCTCTTCCCGGTATTATCCCAGCGCAGATTTTAAAAGCCTGACGCCTTCTTCGGCAGGCTTTCTTGCCGTTTATCTTTTTCTCTGCCTGCTTCCGGTCCTGATGGACCTGGGGGCTATGGTCAGCTGGCGTATTCTGCAGGAAGGAGGAAAAAACGATGGGTGAAACAGCCGTCCGTCCGGCCTGCGTGGAGCTTCGGAACCTGACTTTTTTCTATCCGGAGCAGGAACTTCCGGCAGTCTGCGATTTATCATTTTCCGTGCAGAACGGGGAATTCGTGACACTCTGCGGTCCTTCGGGCTGCGGGAAATCAACCCTCTTAAGGCAGCTGAAAACCGTTCTTGCCCCGCATGGACGCCGGAGCGGAGAAATCCTGTTTGAAGGAAAAAATCTCGACAGTGTGGATCTGCGGACGCAGACTGCAGGCATCGGTTTCGTGCAGCAGTCGCCGGATAACCAGATTGTCACGGATAAGGTATGGCATGAACTGGCTTTCGGAATGGAAAGCCTGGGATATGCGACGGGGGAGATCCGCGCACGCGTCGCAGAAATGGCAAGTTTCTTCGGCATCGAAAATTGGTTCTATAAAAATGTCACGGAGCTGTCCGGCGGTCAGAAACAGCTGCTGAATCTGGCGGCTGTCATGACGATGGAGCCGGGCATCCTGATTCTGGATGAGCCGACCAGCCAGCTTGATCCGATAGCCGCTTCCGATTTTCTGGGAGCCATCGGGAAGATCAACCGGGAGCTCGGCACGACGGTCCTGCTCTCCGAACATCGTCTTGAAGAGGTTCTTCCGCTGTCAGACCGCATGCTGGTACTGGACAGCGGAAAGCTGATAGCCGACGGAACGCCGCAGGCGGCGGGGATGCAGCTGCGGCAGAGCGGGCACGCCATGTTCCTGGCCATGCCGACTGCCATGCGCGTCTGGGCAGCATCGGAGAGTGAGCCTCCCTGTCCGGTGACGGTCAGGGACGGCCGCAGATGGCTGTCGGATTTTTCGGAATCCCATTCCTTTAAAGCGCTTCCGGATGCGGCAGCACCGGAGTCATTTGAAAGCCGGAAGGCTGAAAAGGCTTCTTCACGGAAGAATCCCGCTGCGGAAATGCCGGCGGCTGCCGTCCTGGAACATGTATGGTTCAAATACGAAGAAGCATCGCCCGATGTGATCCGGGATCTCAGTCTTCGCCTTCCGAAGGGGAAGCTGACTGCCCTGCTCGGAGGGAACGGTGCCGGCAAGACAACGGCTCTTTCGATTCTTGCCGGAATGCGGAAGCCGTACCGCGGCAAGGTGAACATTTCCGTAAAGACAGGTCTGCTGCCCCAGAATCCCCAGACGGTTTTTCTGAAGAAAACGGTCCGGGAAGACCTGCAGGAAATGCTGCCGGAGAATCCGGAAAATGAGGCCAGGATTGCCCGTGCCGTCCGGCTCTGCCGGCTGGAGAATCTTCTCGACCGTCATCCGTATGATCTGTCCGGCGGGGAGCAGCAGAGGGCTGCCCTGTGCAAGGTGCTGCTTCCGGAACCGGAACTTCTTCTGCTGGATGAGCCGACCAAGGGGCTCGATGCGGAATTTAAGCAAACCCTGGCACAGATTCTGAAGATGCTCTGCCGTCACGGAGTGACGGTTTTCATGGTCAGCCATGACGTGGAATTCTGTGCGGAATATGCCGATTACTGTGCACTGTTTTTTGACGGATCGGTTGTGACGGAAAATACCCCCAGGGCATTTTTTGCCGGCAGCAGTTTTTATACGACAGCCGCCAGCCGGATGTCCCGCGGTTTCATTCCGGATGCGGTGACGGCTGATGACCTGATTGCGGCGACCGGAGGGAAAGTGCCGCCGGCTCCGCTGCTTCCGGATGATTTTCCGCCGCTTCCGGAACCGTCGGAAAACTCTGCAGACCGGAAGCCGAAGCCTCTGTCCCGGCCCCGTGCGGCAGGTGCAGTTCTTTCCGGAGCGGTTTCCCTGTTTCTGTTTATCCGGATCATGAGCGTGACGGACCTGACGCAGCTGATCGGCCGGAACGGAATGACGGCAATGGGTACGGATCAGATTCGTCTTTATGTCTTTTTTCTGGTGTCCTTATTCGTGTTTGCGGGATGCGTTGCCAGGCGCACCGCACGTCCGGGAACTCCGGAACGGACACCGGCAGAGAAAAGGAAACTGTCACGGAGGACCGCTGCGGCTTCTGTAATGATTCTGCTGCTGATTCCTCTGACGCTTTATTTCGGCATCGTGCTTTGGGGCGGAAAGAAATACTACTTCATTGCCCTGCTGATTCTCCTGGAAATGATGCTGCCTTTCTTCATGATTTTTGAGGGAAGAAAACCGCAGGCCCGGGAACTGGTGATGATTGCCGTCCTCTGTGCGCTCGGGGTGGCGGGCCGCGCAGCATTTTTTGCCTTGCCGGAGTTCAAGCCGGTTGTTGCCATTACGATCCTGTCGGGAGTTTCTTTCGGCGGAGAGACCGGATTCCTGGTCGGTGCCATGACGATGCTGCTGTCCAATGTCATGTTCGGACAGGGACAGTGGACGCCTTTCCAGATGTTCGCGATGGGACTCATCGGGTTTCTGGCCGGTATTCTGTTCCGAAAAGGTTTCCTGCGAAGGGGCCGGCTGCCGCTGTGCGTGTTCGGAGCCTTCAGTTCCATCGTTATTTACGGAGGAATCATGAATCCGGTCTCGGCGCTGATCTGGATGAATACGCCGGATCCTTCGGTTCTTCTTACTTATTATCTTACCGGTTTTCCAATCGACTGCGTTCGTGCTGCGGCAACCTGGCTGTTCCTCTGGCTCGGTGCCGAGCCTATGCTGGACAAGCTTGACCGGATTAAAGTTAAATACGGACTCGTGGAATGAAAGGAGGCAGATGGATTTTCACGGACACCATGAGTCGGATTTTTTTATAGCAGGCGGGCTGAAGCCCGGATCAGAAATCACTCAGAAGAGAAAGGGAGGAAATGAATCATGAAGGCTTTGAACAGAAGATTTTCCAGGGCAATGGCACTGCTTCTGGCAGTCATCCTGACATTTACGATGCTGCCGGCTGCAGTCTTTGCGTCAGGTACAGCCTCAGAAACGGTTTATGTCACCATCAGCAAGGACGGCTCCATTGTCAATGGAAAAGACGGGAAGGCAGTTGCTGAAACAGCCGTTACCCTGACAGGAAAAGACAGCTACAGCATTGACGATGCCCTGAAAGCGGTACACGAACAGTGCTACGAAGGAGGGGCTGCCGCAGGCTATGCTTCCGTGAATGATCCGACTTACGGACTTTACCTGAAGACCCTGTGGGGTGACAGTTCCGGAAATTTCGGCTATCAGGTCAAATCCGGTGAGGAAACCGTCATGAACCTTGACCAGAAAGTCACGGACGGACAGACCATAGATGCCTATGTCCTGCAGTCGGCATTTCCGGATACCGAGGCTTATTCTGTTTTTGATAAAACCACGGCATCAGTCGAAACAGGAGAGAAGCTGAACCTGGCCCTGAAACAGGCAGGCTATGATGCAAATTGGAAAATGGTCTTTTCTGCCTGCAGCGGTGCGGTACTTACAGTCGACGGAACGGTGCAGTCTGCCGTGACCGATACTGACGGAAAAGCCAGCCTGACTTTTCATAAGGCCGGCACTTATGTCGTTTCCGCGGAAATGAAAAAGACAGTGAACGGAAGCAGCGTAACCGCCATCACGGCTCCGGTCTGCGTCGTCACGGTTGCATTATCGGCGGCCGATGCAAAGCGTGCGGATATTTACCGGGAAACCGGCGATGCATTAGCCAAAAACGATCTGACTTTCGGCACGGAATGGATAGCTCTCGGACTGGCCCGCAGCGGACGCAGCGTTTCCGAAGGTTATTACGATTCTGTGGCGTCTTATGTAAAGACCAATGCCAATACCTCGGGACAGCTCTCAACGACGAAGTCGACAGATAATTCCCGTACAATCCTGGCACTGACAGCCATCGGAAAGGATCCGTCCTATGTGGATGGTATAAATCTGCTTCAGGGTCTCAATACTTTCAGCTATCTGACAAAGCAGGGACTTAACGGTCCAATCTGGGCACTGCTTGCAATGGACAGCAATCAGTATGAAGTGCCGGCTGCGTCAGATAGTACGGAAACCGTGACGCGCGACAAACTGGTGGAATATATCCTGGGCAAACAGCTTACAGACGGAGGCTGGGCCCTCTTCGGAAAGACAGGCGACCCGGATATCACGGCCATGGTCCTGCAGGCTCTGGCACCTTATGTCTCTTCAAATACGGATGTCAAAGCGGCAGTGAACAAGGGACTGACTTTCCTGTCCGGACAGCAGCAGAGTGACGGGGGGTACATCAGTTACGGAAATGAAAACTGTGAATCGTCAGCTCAGGTCATTATCGCGCTGACGGCTCTCGGAGTAAATCCGGCAGAAGACAGCCGATTTATCAAAAATAATGTCAGCGTACTGGATGCGCTCTGCAGTTACTATACAGAAAACGGAACATTTGCGCATACGATAGGCGGAGGCGCAAACAGCATGGCAGCAGTACAGGCCTATGAAGCCCTGACAGCCTATGATCGTTTCATAGAAGAAAAGTCAAGTCTTTTCAGCATGAAGCAGAGTATACGGGTTTCAGGAGAAGACCGTTATGAAACGGCTGAAGTAATTGTCAGGAAAGCATTCCCGGACGGATGCAATACGGCTGTCCTGGCTTCCGGCGCGAACTGGCCGGATGCGCTTGCCGCTTCTTCACTGGCCGGTGCAGAAGGCTGCCCTGTCATTCTGACAGAACCCGATAAGCTGACGGAACAGGCCTCGGAACTTCTGACAGTGCTCGGTGTGAAGAACGTTCTGCTTGTCGGGGGAACGGCTGCCGTGACGGATCAGGTAAAAGCATCCGTGGAAGCTATGAAAATCACAGCAGACCGCATTTTCGGAGATGACCGTACTAAGACGGCAGATCAGATTGAAAAGAAAGTCGCGGAACTCAGCACAGCGGATACCTGCATCATCTGTTCCGGAAATAATTATCCGGATGCTTTGGCGATATCATCTTATGCTTATACGAACAAGTTTCCGATTCTGCTGACCGGCGCTGACGGAAAACTGACGGATGAAACTCTGGCGATTGCCGGGAAGTTTAAGAAAGCCATGATTATCGGCCTGCAGGGAGCCGTCAGCGCTGACGTTGACAAACAGCTGAAAGCACTGGACGTTGAACGATACGGCGGAGAAGACAGATATGCAACTTCCCTGGATATCCTTACCAGACTGTACGGCGGCAAGGTTTCCGCCGCTGCTGCAGCGACCGGCGAAAACTATCCGGATGCACTTGCAGGTGCCTCCCTGTCCGGAAAGAACGGCGGCTCGATCGTGCTGATCAACGGAAACGCAGAGTCGCTGAATGCAGATCAGAAAGAGATCATCAAAAATGCCGGAAAGGTATGGATCCTCGGCGGGGAAAATGCAGTTTCGGCAGCAGTCAAAACGGCAGTCGATGAAGAAATTTCCTGATCATCAGCTGCAGAGAAAGAGAACAGAAAGCGCTGTGTACCGTTTGGGTACGCAGCGCTTTTTTTGCCTCTATGCAGCTTTCTTTTTCCTGCCTCTGCGGAGAGCGCGGAAGAGGGAATCGGCCGCTGAATAGATGCCGATCAGGACAATGAAGATTTCCAGCCGGCCGAGGAACATGCCGATGATTTCCACGATCAGAGTCCCGGCCTGTGTGGAAGGACCGGTCAGGCCGATGGAAAGACCGACGGTTCCCAGAGAAGAAGCAAATTCAAAAAGTCCGTCCGTAAAAGAGCAGCCTTCCAGGGCCGTGACGGCAATGCTGCCGGACATCAGCAGGGTCAGGTAAAGACCGATGAAGGCGAAGGTATCGGAAACAAGAGAAGGCTCGATCGGCATTTTCCCCTGGGCATTTGTATAGTGACGGATGCGGATGCTGCTGTCTGGAGAAAGCTTCCTGCGGATGCTGTCTCCGACCGTGTTCAGCATGATGTAGACACGGAGAAGTTTGATGCCGCCGGCAGTGGAGCCGATCCCGCCGCCGATGATCATCAGGAGAATCATGATCCCGACGGCTGCCTGAGGCCAGCTGTTATAATCAACTGTGGAAAAACCGCTGGTAGTCAGGGCAGATACCGCATTGAAAATGGCTTCCCGGAAGCTGTGCCCCAGTCTGCCGTAAAGGCAGCAGAAAAGAACCAGGGTTAAAACCGGAACGAGGACAGCGAGGAGGACGCCGAGGAAACGGACTTCCGTCGCTTCAAAGAATTTCCGGATCCGGCCTCTGACCAGGACCAGCATCACTGCGAAATTGACAGAACCTGCCAGCATGATCAGCATCGTGATGATTTCAATGGGAATGCTGTTGTATGCGCCGATGCTGTCTGCGCGGTTGGAAAAACCACCGGTTGATAAGGCAGCCATGCAGTGGACGATGCTGTCAAGGAAATTCATTCCCGCAATCCGGTAGGCGGCGACGCCGGCAATCAGAAAGGAGAAATACATGCCGACAATCATGAGAACCGTTTTGCGCAGATGGGGACGGATCCTGTCCGAATGGCCTTCGGCGCTGTAAAGCATGGCGGATTTTTTGCCCTGAAGAAAGACCAGCATGATCAGGATGAAGCCGAGGCCTCCGCAGAACTGCATCCAGCCGCGGTAGTAGAGATAGACGCACGGAACCGATTCGACGTCCATGACGGACAGCCCGGTCGTTGTCCAGGCACTGACCGCCTCGAATATCGCCTGAAGAGGCGTCAGAAGATTGCCGATCACAAAGGGGACGGATGAAAACAGGATGCCGCAGATCCAGGCAAACAGAACGGTCATGCTTCCCGAATACAGATCGTACCTCCAGGAGTCATCCGTCTCTTTCTGACGGACGAAGAAGCACAGAGCGGCGCCGGCGGAAGCGGCGATGATTCCGGGAATGAGGAAAGCCGGGAGATAGCGGATCTCATCCGGATAAAACAGAAAAGCCGGAATAGCCAGAAGGATAATGATCCCGATCAGAATGAGAAGCCGGCCGTAATTGTTCCTGCGCCTCATGGTTTCCGCTCCGGTTCGTCAGTGCCGCCGGAGGCTTCCAGTTCGAGGAAGGCGGTTAAGAATTTCAGGGCGCATATCGTATGGTCAACTCCCTGTTTCCGGAAGAATTCCACATGCTCGGGATCATTGACCAGGGCAACCGTTTTATGAACGCCGAATTTCATTTTCGCAATCTGGCAGGCGACAAGATTTTCACTGTCGTGACGGCACATCGCAATCACGATGTCCGCATCGGAAGCGTCTGCCTGATCCAGGACATAGGGCTTGGTGCCGTCACCGCAGATGACGGAAAGATTCTCGATTTCCGCAAGCTTGCGGCAGTCGTCGCGGCTTTCATTGACGGCTGTCACCTGATAGCCTTTTTTCAGAAGTTCCCGGGCAAGGAGCTGTGTCTTATTGATTCCGCCGATCAGAAGTATTTTAGTTTTCATGGGATCCCTCCGTTCCGGACTTCAGACTTCCGAGCAGATGACGGATTTCCGAAGTTGCAAGAGTGGCAGGGCAGATCGTATGGATTCCCATTCCTTCATAGATGCCGGCTATTTCCGGATCGTAGATCCTTGCAAATACTTCCGGGATATGATACAGATCCCTGACGAGAAGAGCGGTCATGATATTGACGTTGTCATGATTCGTTGCACAGATGACGGCATCCGCACGCGGCGTCTCCGCTTTCTTCAGGATGTCCAGGTGTGTCGCATACCCGGTGACCGTCAGTCCTCCGAAAGCGGACGGCAGACGCTTGAAAGAATCTTCATTTTCGTCGATGACGGATACTTCCATCCCCTGTTCATACAGGCTTCCTGCAGCCATGCTTCCCAGGCGGCCGCATCCGACGACAATGATCAGCTTTTTTTTATCCTGTCCCATTTTTTTGCCTTTTTACATTTTTTCTCATTATAGCATAAAAGACAGGGAAGGGTTCCTTTATATTCCTGCAATCCGGATATGGTACTGGTTCATCTGATCGAAACGGTATTCAATCTCTGATGCAGATTTCCGGATCATGATGTCCGAAAGTTCATCCGCTTCTTCCAGGCAGTCTTTCTTTTCACCGCTGTACAGGACCTGCATCGCAGCCTCAGCCGTATCTTCGGAATATTCCATCGTCAGTTCGATGTGCGGATTCTCCTTCAGCTGGGGCAGGATTGTCTGCACGCAGAGTTCTTCCGTAATGACCTGGAAATGATTGATGAGCTTCTTCGGAATCGAATTCCTGAGTCCGTAGTTGTCAATCTGATTGATCAGCTCGATGAAGTCGAATTGTTTTGAATTGATTTCATAACGGAAGACCTTCAGACGTCTGACGAACTGCCTGGTTCTGTCCTTCTGAGGATGGCTGAAGACCTGCTCCGGACTGCCTTCCTCATAGATCACGCCTTCGTCCATATAGAAGATCCGCGAGGATACATCCTTTGCGAACTTCATTTCATGCGTAACGATCATCATCGTAAGTCCTCTGGAAACGAGGCTGCGGATGACCGCCAGCACTTCTCCGATCATCGTCGGATCCAGCGCGCTGGTCGGTTCATCGAAGAGAATGATTTCCGGGTCCATGGCAAGAGTCCTGGCGATGGCGACACGCTGCTTCTGCCCTCCGGAGAGTTCATCCGGATAATTCATCGTCTTCAGCGAAAGTCCCACTTCCGACAGAAGACGCATCCCTTTCTCATAGGCCTCCTGCTTCGGCATGTGCTTCAGGCTGACCGGCGCCAGCATGATGTTCTCAATGATGGTCATATGCGGGAACAGGTTGAAGCTTTGAAACACCATTCCCATCCTCTGTCTGAGAGCCGGCAGATCCGCAGTCTTTGCCCCGATGTCTTCGCCGAGGACCGTGATCCTGCCTTCCGTCGGTACCTCCAGATGATTGATGCAGCGCAGAAGCGTCGACTTTCCGGTTCCGGACGGGCCGATGACCGTCACGACTTCCCCTCTGCAGATGCTCGTATTGACATCCTTCAGGGGAACGATGTTCGGGTAGACCTTTTTCAGATGCTCAATGCGGATGACTTCTTCATTTCCGTCAGGATGGCTTCGGTCTGCTGCATGGTTTCCGGCAGCTTCCGAAGAAGTCCTGCCTTCTTCCTGCGGAATCGCTGCATTCCTGTTCACTCCGGACAGGGCCGCCTTCCGTTTCTTCGGGTCGATCCTGATCTCGGCAATTCCAAGAAGGAGAGTCATCAGCCAGGCGAGGAAGAAGTAGATAATCGCCGTGACGATCAGGGGGAAAAAGGCATCGTAGGTCCGGCTGCGGATAATATCCGAAACTTTCGTCAGATCCTGTATCGCGATGTAGCCGACGACGGAAGTCATTTTTACCAGGGAAATCAGCTCTCCTTTGTAAACAGGAATCGTGCGGCGCAGTGCCTGCGGCATGATGATTTTGGTAAATGTACCGGCTTTGCGGAAGCCGAGGGTTTCCGCCGCTTCCCACTGTCCCTGGTCGACCGAATCGATTCCGTTCCTGATCATTTCAGAGACATATACGCCGAAGTTGATTGAAAAGCCGATGACGGCCACGATTTCGCCGCTGAGATTCGAAGACGCGAAAACAATGTAATAGAGCAGCATCAGGATGACCAGCATGGGAACACCCTGCACGATGCGGATAAAGACGGCGGCAATCCAGCTGAAGAGCTTCCGCCGGCTCCTTCTGAGCAGACACAACAGGAAGCCGAAAATGGTGCCGAAAACGGCAGAAAAGAGCGAAATCCGCAGCGTGACCAGAAGGCCGGAAAGAATCAGCATCCAGCGGTTCTCCCTGAGGAAGGTCTTTTCAAAACTCTCTGCAAAAGCGGCAAAAAAGTCCTTGCTTCCCGTATCCGCCTGTCCTGTATAGTCAGCCGTCCGAAGCATGACCACGACGCCGCCCTGATAATAGGAATCACTGAAATTAACTGCCTGCTTACGCTCATCCGTGATGCTGAGCATGCCGGAGCCGATATCGGCCTTTCCCGACTGGACAGCGCTGATGACCGCAGACAGCGTCATGTCGCTGATGGTCAGGCTGTAGCCGTATTCTTTGCAGAAACGGGTGAGCAGGTCTATTTCATAGCCGACCGTCACATTATTCGAAATATAGACGCACGGAACATTTGTCGTGTCGGTTGCCAGAGTAATATTTCCGTTTTCCCCTGAAAGCCCGGACAAAGGTTCCACTGTCTTTTTCGATTCATCGCTTCCCATCCAGATGTCCTTCAGTTCGTTCAGGGTTCCATCCTTCCGGCACCTGGCGATGTACTCGTTCACCTGCGTCAGCAGTTTCACCGACGTTTTCGGGAAAATGAAACCGTACTCATCCCCCTGCAGCATTTCCGGCAGGGGCATGACGTCCGGATTCGTGCTGTGCATCATGGTGCCGACCGGTTCATCCATCAGGAAGCCGTCGATGTTGCCGCTTTTCAGGGCCTGCAGCAGGTCGGCATTGCTGTTGTAATACTGAATCTGCGGGTCCCTGATATACTTTTTCGTCAGGGCATCAAAGACGGAGCCGGTAGCCACTCCGAGTTTTTTACCGGTCAGACCTTCCACGCCGGTAATCGTTCCGCCTGCTGCCGGGGAGGAAGTTTCGCCGGCATCCGACTGAACGGAAGCTTCGGTACCTGCCGACGTTTCCGCTGAAGCCTGGATATCTGTACTGAATGGGAAGAGGAACGCAAAAATCAAAAGGAAAGGCAGAATGGCATGGTAAAATTTTTTCATGATGACCCCTCGCTCATGTAAATGTCATATGGAAAAAATCTTTGTTTTCATTGTAGCAAACCGGACGCAATTCAGCCAGCTTTTTCTGTCCAAGCAGTGAGAGGTTTTTCTGCAAAAAAAAACAGGATACCGGGAATCTGCTGATTCCCGGTATCCTGTCTGTATTCAGTCGACTTCTCCGTCCTGCAGGGCATCATAGCCTTCCTCGCCCGTGCGGACCTTGATGACATTTTCCACATTGTAGACGAAGATCTTGCCGTCGCCGATGTGCCCGGTGTAGAGGACATCCTTGACGGTGTCGATGACCTGGCCGACCGGAACCTTCGCGACGACGATTTCCACCTGGACCTTCGGAAGAACATTCACTTCGGTCTCAACTCCCCTGTAGAATTCCGTCTTGCCCTTCTGCATGCCGCAGCCGAGCGTGTGGGTGACGGTGAGGCCGGTAACGCCGATCTCATTGAGGGCAGCCTTGAGGTCTTCGAATTTCGAAGGCTTCGTAATGATATCGATCTTGGTCAGCTTGACGCCGGAAGCATTCGTGACTTCCGCATTCGGCACGACGGTGACCGGAACGGCCTGGGAAACCGGTGCCGCTGTTTCTTCTTTCTTCGGGAACCCGCTTCTCTTCATATTGAAATCCTTGAAACGTTCCAGCTGTCTGATCGGAGCATTGTCGGAAGAGTTGTAATCCAGGCCGGTGCGGAGAAGCTCCTGATCCGGATAGGCGAGGACGCCCATTTCCGGAAGGTCGAGACCGTCCAGTTCGTCCTGCGGATTGACGCGGATGCCCCAGGTCTTATCGAGGACTTTGAAAAAGAGGAAGGCAACTCCGAATCCGTAGACAACGAGGACAGCCATGGTAATCAGCTGTGCGAGAAGCTGCGACGGATCTCCGTAGAAGAGGCCGCGCACGCCTCCGGACACTCCGTTCAGTCCGTCGCCGTAAGTGCCGTCGGCGAAAAGACCTACGGAAAGGACGCCCCACATGCCGTTGACGCAGTGAACCGAAATGGCGCCGACAGGATCATCGATCTTCAGCTTGTTTTCCACGAACGGAACCGCCAGACAGACGAGGAAGGCGGCAACGACACCGATAATGAAAGCGGAGAGGCCGGTAACGTAGGCACACGGAGAGGTGATCGCGACGAGGCCTGCCAGAGCGCCGTTCGCGGTCATGGAAGGATCCGGCTTGCCGAATTTCGCCCACATGTAGAACATGGCCACGAGACCGCCTACGGCTCCGGCAATCATGGTATTGGTCGCCGCCACGGCCAGACGGCCGTCGGATGCATTGAGGGTCCCGCCGGCATTGAAGGCGAACCAGCAGAAGAACAGGACGATGGTGCCGATGATGGCCATCGGGATGTCATGGCCCGGGAAAGCGCGGGCGGTTCCGTCTTTCTTGAACTTGCCGATCCGGGGGCCGATGACGATCGCGCCTGCCAGGGCCAGCATGCCGCCCATGGAATGCACGACGGCAGAACCTGCGAAGTCTACAGCACCGTGGCCGATGCCGAAGTTTTTGCCCAGCTGCGACAGCCAGCCGCCGCCCCATACCCAGTTGGCAAAGAGCGGATAGAAGAACATGGAAATGAAGAAGGAAGTGATGACGACGGCGGAGTATTTGACGCGTTCGGCCATGGCTCCGGTCGGAATAGTTACGGTCGTATCCATGAAGACCATCTGGAAGAAGAACAGGGCATAGGCGCTGACATCATACGTGCCGGCAAGACAGAAGCCTTTCGTCCCGATGATGCCGCCGAGGCCGGGAATGGAAATTTCGCTGTTCAGGACGGCATTCGTCTGACCGAGGGTAGCAGCGGAGCCGTATCCGCCCATCTGGAAGGCGAAGCCGGTCAGGAAGAAACCGACCGCCCCGACCAGGAAGACCATGAAGTTCATTGTCATTGTGTGGGCGGCATTCTTGCCGCGGCAGAAGCCGGTTTCAACCATTGCAAAACCGCACTGGAAGAAAAAGACCATGAAGCCGCAGATCATGACCCAGATCATGTTAGAGCCTGTAAATGCCTTGCTGGCCATCTGCGCGACGTCCGAAAGTGTCGAGCCGGCCGTGTTGGAAGCGTAGGTGGCGCCGGTTGGATCGGCGTCTGCTGCCAGGATCGGAACGATCATGACCAGGGTCATGACTGCGGCGGTCAGTGCGGCAGCGGCAATGCGCTTCATTCGCTGTTGTCTTCGAAGCCTCATTTCACTTTGCATTTTTTTCATAATAGATCCCCCTGAGAAAAGTTTTATGAAGACAAAGAAAAGGCGCCTGAGAGTTTTCGCTCTCGAGCGCCTTTGCTTTATGCGTCTATCATAAACATCCGGAAAAAAAAGTCAAGATTTATTTTCCGTACAATCTGCCCGTCCTTTTTCCGCAGATCAGATCCATTCCTGATATTTTCGTACGTACAGCGGCTTGAGAATCTGCACGATGATGAGGTAGATCACGATGACGGCGGCAAGTGCCGGAAGGTAGATCAGAGGCAGTCTGGCCATGCTGAAGATTTTCGCAAGATCCGTGAATCCGATCAGCAGGGCAGTCAGGGAAATGATGCCGGTTGACAGAAGCAGCTGCGGACTCGGTCTGTCGGCGGTAAGGGAAAGCTTCCTTGTCCGGATGACGAGAATGACCATCGTCTGGGAGAGGACGCCGTAGACAAACCAGCCGGTCTGGAAATACGTCTGCATGGAAACCTGATTGAATCCGCACAGGAACCACATGGCGGCAAAATCCAGGATGTCAGCTATTGTCGAGGCAAAGCCGAACCAGAACATATAGGTCCGGATGCCGGACGTGTTGATCTTCTTCGGCCGCGTCAGCACTTTTTCATCCACATGGTCCCAGGGCATGCCCAGCTGCGCAAAATCGTTGAGCAGGTTCTGTACCAGGATGTGGACAGGCATCATCGGCAGGAACGGAAGGAAGATGCTGGCCACGACCACGGAGAACATGTTGCCGAAGTTGCCGCTGGTGGCCATCTTGATGTATTTCAGGAGGTTGGCAAAAGTTTTTCTTCCTCCCATGACGCCCTGGTCGAGAACCATGAGGTCTTTGTTCAGCAGGATGATGTCGGCGACTTCCTTTGCGATATCGACGGCGCTGTCCACGGAAATGCCGACGTTCGCCTGCTTCAGCGGCGGGGCATCGTTGATGCCGTCGCCCATGTAGCCGACCGTGTGTCCGTTCGCCTGGAGAATCCGCACGACGCGCTGCTTCTGATAAGGATTCAGCTTCGAGAAGAGGCTGCAGGATTCGACAGCTTTTTTCAGCTGCTCATCATCCATCGCTTCGACATCCGCTCCGGTCAGGGGAGTTCCGGTGTCGAGGCCGAGCTTGCCGCAGACGTATTTCGCAACACCCGGAGCATCGCCGGTCAGGACGACCGTGCGGATGCCGTGGGAACGGAGGCTGTCGAGGGCTGACTTGGCAGATTCCTTCGGAGGATCGAGGAAGCCGACGAAACCGATCAGGGTCATGTCGCTTTCATCCTTCACGTCAAATTCCCCGGTCGAAGGCACGTTCCATTTTTCGGCGACGGCAACCATGCGCAGTCCCATTTCGCTGTACTGATCGAAGACGGCCATGATATTCTTTTCTGCTCCGGCGTCCAGCGGAAGCTTCTGCCCGTCTTTTAATATGGTGCTGCAGCATTTGACGATTTCTTCCGTGGCTCCCTTGGTGACCAGGATACGTCCCGGCTCGCCGATTTTTTCGACGACGACGCTCATGCGGCGCCGCTGGAAATCGAACGGAATCTCATCGACTGCCTTATAGGATTCCCGGTACATTCCGAGACCTTCCTTGTCCACGCGGCTGATGATGGCATCGTCGATGGCATTGGTCAGGCCGGTCTGGAAGAAGCTGTTGACGAAAGCCTGCTTGAGGACGGACATGTCTTCATTTCCCATGACGTCCAGATATTTCTCCAGGACGATCCGGTCCTGGGTCAGGGTGCCGGTCTTGTCGGTGCACAGGATGTCCATCTGGCCGAATGTCTGGATGGAAGAGAGACGCTTGACGATGGTATTTTTCTTCGACATTTCCACGGCGCCCTTGGCCAGCGTCGAGGTCATGATGACCGGAAGCATTTCGGGAATCAGGCCGATGGAAATCGTGATGGAGAAGAGAATGGCGTCGATGACGCTGTTTTTCGTCAGGATGTTGGCGATGAAAATGACCGGGACCATGACCAGCATGAAGCGGATGAGGAGCTTGCTGATTTTCCCGATGCCCTCTTCAAAGTCGCTGGTGTCCTGATCCGTGGAAAGCGATCTGGCCATGCTGCCGAAATAGCTGTCCTTGCCGGTGAGCAGGACAAGGGCAAGCGCCGAACCGCTGGTGATGTTCGTGCCGAGGAACCCGATGTTCGCCAGATCGGTGACGTAAGCGGTCTCCGCGTAATCCGTGAATTTTTCCACAGGAGCCGATTCACCGGTCAGGGTCGCCTGATCGACGAAGAGGTCTTTTGCGGAAATGAACCGGACATCGCCGGGCAGCATGTCGCCGCTGGACAGGCGGACGATGTCGCCCGGGACGATTTCCTCGAAGGGAACGGTCAGGGTCTGCCCGTTGCGGATGACGTCCGCATTGTTCTCGATCATCCGGCAGAGTTTGGCGGCCGCCTTGCCGGATTTGGATTCCTGGGTATAGCCGACAATCGCCGAAATGGTGATGGTCGACAGGATCAGGATGGAGGCTGACCAGTCTTTTTCGGAGGCGAAGACGACGTTGGTCAGGAAGGTGACGGCCAGGACGACGAAAAGCACCAGGTTGAAGGGATTGATCAGAACGTCGGCCAGGCGTTTCAGGAAGGTTTTCTGTTCGCCGGACTCAATCAGGTTGCGGCCGTATTTCGTCAGGCGTGCGGAGGCCTCGACCGGCGAGAGGCCGTTCTCGGTGCTTCCGAATTCCTTCAGTATTTCCGCATTGTCCGGGCGGCTGTATTTCTTCAGCTCGGCGCTGATCCGTTCAGCCGCTTCATTTCCTCCGGCGGAAGAATTTGTTTTTTTCATCAGGACGTTCCTTTCAGCATGCTGCACGTGCATGCAGAGTCTCGGAATTGCATGGCTATCATACTCTGAAAGCAGTAAAAAAACAATCGGTCGAAAGAGATTGCAGGATGCCTTCTTCCCTTTATCCGCCGTTCAGTTTATAATAACAGGGAAGGCCGGAACTGCTGTTTCCTGACCGGGAGGTATGCTATGGAATTTGATGCGGAATGGCTGAAACCGCTGCTTGAATGTGCGGAAGTTTCTTTTGTGGCAGACGATGAAACCAAACAGCTGCTCTGGCTCAGCGGGACAGATGCCGTGGGAGAGTACTGCTGGCAGACCGTCATGGGCAGGCAGAATCCGTGTCCTTACTGTCCGGAAATGAAGGACGGGGAATTCTATTCCTGGGACTGCTATGACCATGACCGGAAGAGATGGCTCAAGGTCAAGTACAGGGTCTTTGAAAAGGACGGGAAACGGCTGCGGGCAGGCAACGTGAACACCGTCAATGATATGATGGAATTCAGCAAGGAAACCATGGAAACCCTTGCCTCGACGCAGGCGCTGCTCAGGGAGAACGCCAGGATCAAGGCGGCGCTGGAAAAGGAGGCAAAGACGGATACCATGACCGGCCTCTATAACCGGAACCGGTTTAACCTGGATATCGCCGGCGGACAGTACAATGGCTCCCGTGCAGGTGCCGTGTATCTGGACATCAACAACCTGAAGGAAGCCAATGACCGGTACCATCATGAAATGGGAGACAAGCTCATCCGCACGACGGCATCGGCAATCCGGGATGCGGCAGGTCAGTTTCCGGATGCCTGCGGATACAGGATCGGCGGCGATGAATTTGTCATCATGGTCAAAGAAAGCGATGAAGAAAAACTGCAGACCATCGCCGTGAGGCTGCGGAAGTACCTGCAGGAGCATCCGATGGAAATCCCCTGCGTCGTGGCATTGGGGACGGCGTTTTCCGACGGGCAGGAAGACACGGAACAGATGGTTGAAAGAGCGGACAAGGCCATGTATCTTGATAAAAGACGACTGAAGGGTGATCATGTCCGTTAGGGAAAACAGAGAAAATTTTCGGAGGAGAAAAATGGAAAAAGCAAAAGTATATTTCACGGATTTCCGTACGGGAAACGGCATCAGCACAACGGTCAAGCTTCAGAAGCTCTGCAGGAAGGCAGGCATCGGAAGCATCGATATGGACGGTAAGTTCGTCGCGATCAAAATGCATTTCGGGGAACTGGGAAACCTGTCTTTCCTTCGTCCGAATTATGCCAGGGCGGTCGCGGAGCTTGTGAAGGAAATGGGCGGCAAGCCGTTTTTGACGGACTGCAATACGCTCTATCCGGGCAGCAGGAAGAACGCACTGGAGCATCTGGACTGTGCGGAGCTGAACGGTTTCAATTCCATTTCCGCCGGCTGCCATGTCATCATCGGCGACGGTCTCCGGGGAACGGATGATGTCCAGGTTCCGGTGCCGAACGGCGAGCTGTGCAAGGAAGCGTATATCGGACGTGCGGTGATGGATGCCGACGTCTTCATTTCCCTGACGCATTTCAAGGGACATGAGTGCACCGGATTCGGAGGAACCCTGAAGAATATCGGCATGGGCTGCGGAAGCCGTGCAGGAAAAATGCATCAGCATAATTCCGGCCAGCCGGAAGTGAACCGGAACCTCTGCAGGGGCTGCCGCCGCTGTGCCAGAGAGTGCGGATCGGATGCCATCAGCTATCCGGACGGCAAGGCGCAGATTGATCCGGCTCTCTGCAAGGGCTGCGGACGGTGCATCGGATCGTGCGCCTTTGATGCGATTGAGAATAAGAACGGAGAAGCTTTTGAAATCCTCGGACGCAAGATTACGGAGTATGCCGCGGCAGTCTGCGCAGGACGTCCGAATTTCCATATCAGCCTGATCATGGACGTCTCGCCGAACTGCGACTGCCATTCGGAAAATGATGCGCCGATCCTGCCGAACATCGGCATGCTCGCATCCTTCGATCCGGTGGCGCTTGACCAGGCCTGTGCGGATCTGTGCCTGCAGGCACCGGCCCTGCCCGATTCACAGCTTTCGGACAATCTTTCCAAGAAAGACTGGAAATGCCATCACGACAATTTTCTCGACAGCAATCCGAACGTCCACTGGAAAGAGATGCTGGAGCAGGGTGAAAAAATCGGCTTCGGTACCCGTTCATATGAACTGATCACGGTCAGGTAAAGGTTCGGACATGGACATCCTGAAAAAACTGACAGAAGAACTGCAGATACAGAAATGGCAGACGGAAGCAGCCGTACGCCTGATTGATGAAGGAAATACGATTCCTTTTATTGCACGCTACCGGAAAGAGATCACGGGCTCGCTGAATGACGAGGTGCTGAGGAACCTGCATGAGAGGCTTCTCTATCTACGGGGCCTGGAGGAAAAGAAGCAGCAGGTGCTGCAGAGCATTGAGGAACAGGGGCTGCTGACGGACGAACTGAAAGAGAAGATCACGGCGGCCGATACGATGGTGGCGGTGGAGGACCTGTACCGCCCGTACCGTCCGAAGAGAAAAACCCGTGCGGGCACAGCCAGGGAAAAAGGACTCGAAGGTCTTGCCGCCATCCTGCGCCTGCAGCAGACAAAGCATTCCATGGAAGAGGAAGCGCAGCCTTATCTCAGTGAGGAAAAAGGCGTCCTCACCGTTGAAGATGCTCTTCAGGGAGCGGAGGATATCATTGCGGAAGAGATTTCCGATGATGCGGATGTCCGTTCCTATATCCGGAAACGCACCATGGAAGAAGGACGGATCGTGAGCGAGGCAAAGGATCCGAAAGTCCAGAGCGTCTATGAAATGTATTATTCTTTTGAAGAGCCGGTAAAGAAAATCGCGGGGCACCGCGTGCTTGCCGTTAACCGGGGCGAGAAGGAAAAAATCCTGAACGTGAAGCTTGAGGCGCCGGAAGAGGAAATTCTTTCCTATCTGGAACGCCGTGTCATCCTGAATGACAATCCCCATACGGCACCGCTTTTAAAGACCGCAATTGCGGACAGCTATAAGCGGCTGATCCAGCCGGCCATCGAGCGCGAGATCCGCAGCGATCTGACGGAGAAAGCGGAGGACGGGGCAATCCGGGTCTTCGGAAAGAATCTGGAGCAGCTGCTTCTGCAGCCGCCGATTGCGGGGCAGACGGTCCTTGGCTGGGACCCGGCTTTCCGGACCGGCTGCAAGCTGGCCGTCGTGGATGAGACCGGAAAAGTGCTGGATACCAAAGTGATTTATCCGACGGCACCCCAGAATAAAACGGAAGAGGCCAAGGCGGAACTCAGAAGGCTGATCGAAAAATATCATGTCACGCTTATTTCCGTGGGAAACGGAACCGCTTCCCGGGAATCGGAGCAGGTGATCGTCTCTCTTCTCAAAGAGATTCCGGAACCTGTCAAATACGTGATCGTCAACGAAGCCGGCGCGTCGGTCTATTCGGCGAGCAAGCTGGCCACCGAGGAATTTCCGGAGTTCGACGTCGGCCAGAGAAGTGCCGCTTCGATCGCGCGGAGGCTCCAGGATCCGCTGGCGGAGCTGGTCAAGATCGATCCGCAGTCCATCGGCATCGGTCAGTACCAGCACGATATGAATCAGAAAAAACTGGCCGAAGCTCTGAACGGAGTCGTGGAGGATTCGGTCAATAAAGTCGGCGTCGACCTGAATACGGCATCGGCGCCTCTTCTCGGATACGTGTCCGGCATTTCCAAACCGCTGGCCGTCAATATCGTGCGGTACAGGGAAGAGAACGGACGCTTCCGCAGCCGCCGGCAGCTTCTGAAGGTTCCGAAGCTGGGACCGAAAGCCTTCGAGCAGTGCGCGGGTTTCATGCGGATAGCGGACGGAGAGAATCCGCTTGATGCGACGGGAGTCCATCCGGAGTCTTACCCGGCTGCGGAAAAAATCATGGCAGCAGTCGGACTGAAGATGGAGGACCTGAAACGTGTCCGGAAGGATGCGGAAGCCGGGCAGGGCGGAGTGAAGAAGGCGGAAGCCGGACAGGGCAAAGAGAAGAAGACGGAAAGTTTCCGTCTGGCTGAAAGCAGGATCCGCGACAGGGATCTCCTGGCGAAAGAAGCCGGCATCGGACGGATCACGCTGGATGATATTCTGAAGGAATTGGAAAAGCCGGGCAGGGATCCGCGTGACGACATGCCGCATCCGATCCTGAAGAGCGATATCCTGAAACTGGAAGACCTGAAGCCGGGAATGATCCTGAAAGGCACGGTGCGCAACGTCATTGATTTCGGCGTATTCGTGGACATCGGCGTCCATCAGGACGGCCTGGTCCACATTTCCCAGATCTGCGACCGGTACATCCGGCATCCGCTCGAAGCGGTCAGCGTGGGCGACATTGTCGACGTGCAGGTACTTTCGACGGATCCGGCAAAAAAGAGAATTTCCCTGACCATGAAGATCAGGCGGTGAGAGCATCATCGGACACAGGAAGCGGAGGTGCTTTTTGGAGGACAGGTATCAGCGCATGATTCCGGCGCTCAGCCCGGAAGAACTGCTCAGGCTTCGGGAGAGCCGCGTGCTTGTTGCCGGCTGCGGCGGGCTCGGAGGCTATCTGATTGAATATCTGGTCCGGCTCGGCGTGGGACATATCACGGCGGCCGACGGAGACGTATTTGAAGCCTCCAATCTGAACCGGCAGATTCTCAGCGACACGGCGCACATCGGCAATCTGAAGGCGCTTGCAGCGAAAGAAAGAGCTGCCGGCGTCAATCCGGATTCCGAGGTGATTCCCGTCTGCGAATTTCTGACCGAAGAAAATGCAGACCGTCTTCTCAAGGGACAGGATCTTGCCCTGGATGCGCTGGATCATTTTTCTGCCAGGAAGATTCTTGCCTCCGCCTGCGCGAAGGCCGGGATCTATATGGTGCACGGAGGCATCCAGGGCTGGTGCGCGCAGATCTGCGTCATTTCTCCCGGGTCGGGAGTTCTGGACCGGATTTCTCCGGCGGATGAGGAAGATCCGGACCGCAGTTCTCTTTCTTTCGTCCCGGCGTTCTGCGCGTCGGTCCAGGCTGCGGAAGCGGTGAAAATTCTCTGCGGCCGAAAGCCGGAGCTTGAAAACAAGCTCCTGGCAGCGGATCTTGATGTCTGTGAGATACAGGTCTTTGATCTGTGATCAGAGCCCCTCTTTCTGTAATGTTGAGAAACAGCAGCTTTACCAGAGATAAGTGACAAGGTCGTGACTGATGATATCCGTGACGGTATAGACGGCAGCCGCAGACATATAGAGCACGGCCAGTTTCCGGTAGCGCAGGATGAAAGCCATCACTTCCCGGAGAATCGCGGAAGGATAGTAATAGTCGGCGGTCCGGCAGCCGACGCCGTCCGCCGGAAGTCCGGCGGCACGCGCATAGACGGCGGAACGGTACACGTGGAAATCATTGGTCGAGAAGATGGCGTAGTAGTCTTTTCCGCCCGAACGCTCATCCATGAGTTTCTTGGAGAACTGCATGTTCTGCCAGGTATTGACGGACTGATTCTCCTCAAGGATCCGGTCCTCCGGAACGCCATGTTCCCTCAGGTAGGCGTGGATGGCGGAAGCTTCCGAAACTTCCTCATCCCTGCCCTGTCCGCCGGAAGGAATGAGAACCGGTTCTTCCCCGTTTTTCTTCCAGACTTCGATGGCCTTGTCCGCACGTCGGGCAAGAAGCGGCGAGACGCGCTTTCCGCTGAGAGACGCGCCCAGGACCATCACATAGTCCGGTTTCCTTCTCTTCGGCAGATGGCGGTAGAGGAAGGAGTAGAGGAAATAGGCAAAGCAGCAGAACGGCACGTAAAAGCCGCCCAGGATAAAAAAGGAAAGATACGGAGGAATGCCGCCGTAGATGCCGCTTTCCATCAGGCTGAAAATGATGAACGGCATTGAAAGCGACATCAGCCCGAAGAAAATGGAGAGGGCATGGTTCTTTGTCCATCCCTCTTTCCGCACCAGGCGGATGCCCATGAAGATCATCCAGGCACCGATCGCAAAGAAAGAGGCGAGGAAAATGATCGTCAGGACATTGAGGACGACAGATTCATCAGTGTAATAGAAACCCTCTGCGGTCTGCACCATATGCCAGTTGTTGTTGATGTAAAAACGGATCAGGCCGCGGGTCAGGAAGAAAACGGCGGCAGCCAGAAAAACCGCATTTGAGTAGCGGCGCGCCTCCTTCCGGATCCGGACAATGGACAGAATCAGAAGGACGGCTCCGACAGAAAGCGGAAAAAGATCATTGACCAATAAATAAGGAGCAGCTGCGTAATCGTTCATGGTTTCCATTATACCGCAAAAGGCGGAAAGGGAACCGGTATTCAGGAAGGAAATGAAGCAGCTTCAGGTAATCCGGTTCAGTACGATCGGCACGTCGGAAAGCGTCAGGATTCCGAGAGGAGCTTCTTCTTCGGAACCATTTTCCGTCACCAGGACAGCCTGCAGCTTTTCACCGGAAGAGATGGCATCCCGGAAAACTCCGATGGCATCTTCTGCGGAAAGCTTTCCTGCCAGAAAGCGGACATGGTTCTTTTCCGGAATGCTGTCGATGACGTCTTTTACTTTCCGGGAAGCGGTCTTTCCGCTCATATACCAGTAGGAGATATCCTCAACCGTCAGCAGGGAAACAAAGTGCGTCCCGTCGTAGACCGGGAGCTTCGTGGTGCTGAGCTTTGCGATTTTTGCAAAGGCATCCTCGATGGAATCTTCCGGGGAAGCCGTTATGACCGGACGGATGCAGCAGTTGATGAGCTGCAGGGGTTCCATCAGAAGGCCGGCGATGCGCTCAATGTCCTGAACGGCAAAATCGCTCGGCTCGGCGATGAGAAGACTTTCCCCGTCGCGCTGATGGACGACGGAATTCCGAAGCTGGCGGTAGTCATTCAGGATATCGGCATTTTCGCGGATGACCTGGCTGCGGCCGCTGCAGAACTTGACAGACTGTGCAAAGGAAATGTAGCGTGTGGCATGCAGGATTCCCTTCATGCGCTCTTCAATAACGGCAAAAGCATTCAGAAAACGATCGACGTTGCTGCCTTCGGTAAACATTTCGGACATAGGAATTCCCTCCGTAAAAAACGTTTTCTATTTATAGGCTTCGACAATCTTCGGGAGATCGGATACCGTCAGGATCCCGATGGGTGCTTCACCCGGTTTCCCGGTTCCCGTAATCAGGATCGCCAGCAGGTTATGGCCGTCCCACATCTGACGCATGAAGGAAAGCAGTGCGCTCTGCGCTTCGCGGTTTCTGTCTGCAAAGAGCACGGTGTCTTTTGCATTGTGCGTATTCATGACATCTTTTACCGATGCATCGGAACCCGGATGAGCCATGCACCAGTAGGAAAATGATTCCATTGTCAGGAAGCCTTTGTAATCCGTACCGGAATAGACAGGGATCTTTGTCGTATCCAGAGACTTCATGATATCGAAGGCATCCGTGACTTTCGTTTCCGGCGTCACGGTCCGGACCGGCGCTTTGGCGAATTCCAGGGCAGAATGCCGGCGGAGAAGATGTTCACGGACATTTTCGATTTCCGTAACGACGGCATCGGACGGTTCGGCAAGGATGACCGAGGAGTCCGTGTCGCAGACGATGGCATTGCGGATTTCCGCAAGCGACTGAAGACTCAGCGTAAACATGTGAATCACATAATTGCTCAGAGCAGCTTTCGGGATTACGTCGACCAGTTTGGCTTCCGGAACGTCGTTTGCATTTTTCCGGACGATTTCGTCAATCGTCTGATAGGCAGCAAGAAAGCGTTCCGCGTTGCTTTTTTCACCCATGAGATTCTCCTTTCAAAAATGCCTTTTTCTGAAGAAGTTTCAATCTTTATTATTATATAACGAAAAGCCGGATTTGTGCAGAAAAATGGTGCCGCGCTTCCGCAGGAAAAGGACCGGTGCCTCTTTGGAAATGAAGACGGCGTCCGATGAGGAAAAGCTGAGGGATGTTGACACATCGGAAGACAAAAGAGCATAATAAACAAAAAAAAGGAACCGGGAATATGTTTGAAATCATGAGCCCTGAAAAGGCTGTTTCAATGATAAAGGACGGAGACTGCATCTGCGTCAATTCTTTCGTCGGGATCGAGAACCCGGCCGAACTGCACGAGGCGCTCGGAAGACGCTTTCACGAAACCGGAAGTCCGGGAAACCTGACGGTCATTTCCAGTGCCGGTTTCGGCGTCTGGGATCCGGACCGCGCCGCGGAAGGCTATATCCGGGAAGGAGCGGTCAGACGTCTGATCTGCGGACATTTCGGAGCGATGCCCAGTACGAAGAAGCTGGTGCTGGAAGACCGCTTCGAGGCTTACAACCTGCCGCTGGGGTGCATTTCGCATGCCATCCGTGCGCAGGCGAGCGGCATTCCGGGAACGCTGTCCAAGGTCGGCCTGGATATTTTCGTCGATCCCCGGAGAGAAGGGCCCGGCATCAACGGGCTTTCCAGATCGCAGGACCTGGTGGAAGTCGTGGAGCTGGACGGAGAAGAATTCCTCTATTATAAACTTCCGAAAATCAACGTGGCGCTGATCAAGGGCACCGCGGCAAATTACAAAGGGGATATTTCCTTTGACGACATGTACATGTCGGGCGATGCGCTTTCCATCTGCCAGTGCGTCCGGGCCAATCACGGCAAGGTGATCGTGCAGGTCGACCGGGTGGTGGACACGCCGACCCGTCCGAGAAATACGATCATTCCGGGATGTCTGGTGGATGCGGTTGTCGTCGTCGAGCAGGAAGAGCGGCCGGTGGCCTACCGGGCTCTGACCGGAAGTTTTGAGATTCCTTATGCGGAATGGCAGGGATGGCATGAGATGATCGATGCCTTAAGCTCCACAAGGCAGGCCAACAATCCGGCCTACGACATCATCGGCAAGCGTGCCTCCATGGAGCTCAAGGCAGGAGACATCGTCAACATCGGCATAGGAATTCCGGAAATGATCTGCCGCTACGCCAGGAAGAGCGGCATGCTGGAACGGATCACCATGACGGTGGAGTCCGGCGGCATCGGCGGATTTCCGGCATCCGGCATCGTGTTCGGCGCGATGATTGGCGCCGCGTCTGTTTACGACATGGCGAATCAGTTCGACCTTTACGACAACGGCGGCCTCGATATCTGCTTCATGGGTGCCTTCGAAGCGGACCGCAGCGGAAATGTGAATGTGCACCGCGTGCAGGATAATTTCTCCGGCATCGGCGGGTTCGCAAACATTACGGCCAAGACGCCGACGGTCGTCTTCTGTATGACCTTCAACGCGGGCGGGCTGGAAGTCAGCCACCGGCAGAACCATGTGACCATTGAAAAGAACGGGGAGATCCCGAAGTTCGTCCCGGAGGTTCAGAGCATCAGCTTCTCAGCAAAGAGGGCCCTCGCCAACGGGCAGAAGGTCCTCTACATTACGGAACGCTGTATTTTTGAACTGACGGAGAAAGGACTGAAGCTGACCGAGGTCTATCCGGGAATCGATAAGCAGAAGGACATCCTCGACCTGCTTCCGTTTGAAGTGGAAGAATAAAGCTTATTTCTTTTTCTCATACAGGAATTTTTCCGGCAGCGTGACCTTGAAGTCTTTTGCCAGCGCACGGAACTGATCCGGCGTGATGGTCTGGCGTTTCCTGTCGGTCATGGAAAGCGTCTTCACCAGGATCTCCGCCGATTTTTCAACCGTGTGCATGAGTCCGAAGGTCAGGTCGAAATCCTCGCCTGCCGCGAACATGCCGTGGTGTGCCCAGATCGCGACGTCATATTCCTTCATCAGTTTGGAAGTGGCGACGGCGATATCGCGGCCGCCCGGAACCATCCATGGAACGACGCCGATGCCGCTCGGGAAGACGACCGGGCATTCCGTTGCCATTTCCCAGAGTTCGCGCGTGAAGACTTCATCGGTCAGCGGCAGCACGAACGTCAGGGCAATCGTATTGGCAGGATGCGCGTGGTAAATGACCCTGTACTTCCCGTCCGTCACTTTCTTTTTCACTTCATGGTTCATCAGGTGCGACGGCAGCTCCGAGGTCGGACGCCCGCCGTTCTTCAGCCCCCAGACGATGCGGTATTTCTCACCTTTTTTGTCAATCTCAATCATGCAGATATTGGCTTCCGAATCGAGGATGACGTTGCGCATGTATTTGCCGGAACCGGTGACGAGGAAATATTCCCCGCCGACACCCGGTACGGAGGTGCCGATCGGCTGCCAGGTCTTCGGGACGAAATTCTCTTTTACCTGTCTGACTTCCGCGGGCTTGACGCGATAGGAGAGATTGCCTCCGTTTCTTTCGTGCCATCCCTGTTCCCAGCCGTCATTGGCCATGCGGATAAAACCTTTTACGAACGGTGCATTTACGAATTTCATTTTCTCGCCTCCAGAACTTTCTTTTCATAATCGCGGACTTTCGTGAACCAGCTTTCATTTCCCTCAACACCGCAGCGCGTGCAGTATTCCTGCCAGACATCGCCGAACGGAAGGAGCTTCAGCTGTTCCTGCATCATCATCAGTTCGGTCAGCTGGCTGTGATCCTGCAGATACTTCAGTTCTTTGTCCGGCATCAGCAGGGCATTCAGCAGCGCTTCCTGAAGAGAGCGGAAGCCGACGGTCCAGGCACTGATGCGGTTGATCGAAGCGTCGAAATAATCGAGCGCCATGTGGATCCGGTTCATTTTCCCGCTGCGGACGATCTCCCTGGCAATCTCTTTCGTCTCGTCGTCGAGCAGAACGACATGGTCGGAATCCCAGCGGACCGGGCGCGTGATGTGCAGGGCGATTTCCGGGAAATAGCACAGGAGCGAGCTGATCTTGTCGGAGACGACTTCCGTCGGATGGTAATGTCCGTTGTCCATCAGCGGCATGACGCCCTTGTGCGTCGCGGCGTACAGCAGCGTGAATTCCGAAGAACCGGCCGTGTAGCTTTCGAGGCCGATGCCGAAGACTTTCGACTCGACGGTGACTTTGACAAGCTTCCTGTCATACGGCTCAGACAGAATCTGATCGAGCGAATCCTTGTATCTCATGCGCGGCCCGAGACGGTCTGCCGGAATGTCCTTGCTGCCGTCGGGAATCCAGATGTTCATGACGCACGGGATGCCGGTTTCCTTCGCGAAGTATTCGGAAATATGCAGGCAGGCCTTGCAGTGATCGATCCAGAATCTGCGGATCGTCTCGTCCGGGCTGGTGAGCGAAAGCCCGTCCTTCATTTTCGGGTGGGAGAAGAGCGTGGGATTGAAATCGATGCCCATGTCATGCTTCTTTGCGAACTCTGCCCATCTGCGGAAATGAACCGGCTTCAGCTTGTCACGGTCGACGTGTTTTCCTTTTTCGAAGATCGCGTAGCTCGCATGGAGATTGAGCTTCTTTTTTCCCGGCATCAGGCTCATGGCAAACTCAAGGTCTTTCATGAGTTCTTCCGGCGTGCGGGCCTTGCCCGGATAGCTGCCGGTCGTCTGGATGCCGCCGGTCAGCGGGCCGTCCTGGTCGAAGCCGGTGACGTCATCCCCCTGCCAGCAGTGGAGCGACACGGGGACTTTCATAAGTTCGCGGATCGCTTTTTCGGTGTCCACGCCGTAGGAGGCGTAGATTTCTTTGGCGGATGCATAGCGTTCTTTCATGTCCATGATGAAGATTCTCCTTTCAGCTGCGCTGTGCGCAGACAGTGACCTGTTCAGTAAGTTTTGATTTCGAAGGAATCGCTGACGCACCGGCGTCCATCCTTCAGATCCTTCAGTTCCCCGTCTGCAATCAGCTGGGCCAGAAGATTTCCGATGGCCGTGGCCTCCGCTGGACCGGCCAGGACCCTGCGTCCGGAACGCTCCGCCGTCAGGCGGTTCAGGTATTCCGCATTCGAGCCGCCGCCCACGATATGGATGTCCGCGTAGTGTCTGCCGGTAAGGGCTTCGATCTCCGCGACGGTCTCCGCATAGGAATCGGCGAGCGACTGGTAGATGACCGCGGCCGTCTGTCCTATGGTCTCCGGCAGCGCCTCGCCCCGGCCGGCACAATAATTCCGGATGGCCTCCTGCATGCAGGCCGGAGCAAGAAATGCGCTGCCGTTGACATCGACGCGGGAAGGAAAATCTTTTTCCGCTTCCGCCATTTCGCACAGCTGCGCAAAAGAATAAGCATCGCCCAGTTCATGGCGTACGCTCTGGATCATCCACAGTCCCATGATGTTCCGGAGAAAACGCGTGCGCCGGCCGTAGCCGCCTTCATTCGTGAAATTTGCACGGCGGCCCGTTTCATTGACAATGGCCTTTTTTGTCTCGACGCCCATCAGCGACCACGTGCCCGAGGAAATGTACAGCGTATCGTCGGACTGCGAGGGAACCGCCATGACCGCGGAGCCGGTGTCGTGCGTGGCAGGCAGGACGACGCGGCAGGTAAAGCCGACTTCGTCCGCGATTTCTTTCTTCAGCATTCCGACTTCGGTTCCGGGCATCGAAAGCGGAAGGAAGATGCCGTCCGGGAAACCGAGCCGTCCGATCAGTTCGTGATCCCAGTCACCTGTCTTCACGCTGACAAGCTGCGTAGTCGAGGCATTGGTGTATTCGGACTTTTTGACTCCCGTCAGCAGGAAATGAAAATAGTCCGGGATCATCAGCATCGTTTTCGCCTCCGCCAGTATTTCCGGATGGCGGACCTTATCGGACATCAGCTGATAGATCGTGTTGAACGGCTGCTTCTGGATTCCCGTGCGGGCGTAGAGTTCTGTTTCCGGAATGATCCGAAAGACTTCCTCATCCATTCCGGCCGTGCGGGAATCGCGGTAGCCATAGGTTTCCCCGAGGACGGCATTCTTTTCATCGAGAAGGACATAGTCGACTGCCCATGTATCAATGCCCATGCTGGAGGGGATTTTTCCGGCTTCCCGGCATTTCGCCAGGCCGGCCTTGATCTCGGAAAAAAGACGGGCGGTATTCCAGCAGAGGTGTCCGTTCTTTTTTTCCATGCCGTTTTCAAAGCGGTAGACTTCTTCGAGAATCAGCCTGCCGTTTTCCAGATGTCCGAGGATATGACGGCCGCTGGACGCGCCGATATCGACCGCAAGCACATATTCCATGGAAATGCTTCCTTTCCTTTTTCTGAATCCCAGTTTATCATCGGAAAGGCGGAAAAATAAGGTCGGGGGCCATAAAAAAACAGGACCTTATTTGCAGGACATGCTATACTGGAGAAGGAGGACTGACGGCATATGAATGAGGAACTTTTAGCGAGGCTGAAGGAAATCACCCCGGAGGAGCGGCGCATCCTGGACGGGGACCGGAAAGTACAGAAGGAACTCTATACCTCCGGACAGAACTTCATCATCGACAGCCGCAAGCTTCTTGAAAAGGGACGACTTTTCGAGATCCGTCCCGGCACGCGCTTCATTCATTTTCCGAAGCACCGGCATAATTATGTGGAGATGATCTACATGTGCAGCGGCACGACGACGCATATCATCAACGATACCGAAAAAGTCGTGCTTCAGGAGGGCGACCTGCTGATCCTCAACCAGAATGTGACGCAGGAAATCCTCCCGGCAGGGGAGAATGACGTCGCGATCAATTTCATCATCCTGCCGGAATTTTTCGACAGTGCGATGGGCATGATCGACGACCGGAACGCACTCTATGATTTCATCGTTTCCTCGCTCTCCGGAGAAAAGGGCGTCTCTTCCTATCTTCATTTCCGCGTGCACGATATCCTGCCGGTGCAGAACCTGATCGAGAACATGATCTGGAACCTCCTGAAAAACAAGAAGCATACCAACAACCTGAACCGCCTCTCCATGGGGCTTCTTTTCCTCAACCTGCTGACCTACGCAGATACGGTCAATAGAAATGAAGAGAATCATTACGAGCAGAACCTGGTCTTCTCTGCCCTGAAATACGTGGACATGCATTATAAGGACGGAACGCTGGAAGAATTTGCGGAGAGCGTTCAGGAGAAGCCGTATGCGGTCAGCCGCATGCTGAAGCGCACGGCAGGCAAGAACTTCAAGGAAATTCTGATGGACAGGAAGCTGCAGCAGGCGTCCTATCTGCTCAAGAGGACGGCCCTGCCGGCAGAGGACATCTACCATGCGGTCGGCTATGAAAACTCCAGCTTCTTCTACCGGAAGTTCCGGGAAAAATACGGAATCTCGCCGCGGGAATACCGCAGGAGAAACCGTTGATTTTGGGGTGATTCCGGGAAACCGGCTTCAATTTTGTTGTTAATTTGTTGTGGTTCGGGAATATAATGATAAAGAGGGATTTTTAAGACCGGGAGATGGAAGCGATGGAATACGATGCCTTTATCAGCTACAGACATGTTGAGCGGGACGCGGCGGTTGCCGGGGCGCTTCAGCGTGCCCTGGAACATTATCATATCCCGGCCCAGATCCAGAAGCAGACGGGAATCAAAAAAATCAGGCGGGTGTTCCGGGACCGGGAAGAACTTTCCACTAACACCGACCTGGCAAAAACCCTGGACGATGCACTGGATCATTCGAAGTTCCTGATCGTGATCTGTTCCCCGGATGCCAAGGCTTCCCAGTGGGTTAACCGCGAGGTGAGCCTTTTCCTTGAGACGCACAGCATGGACAAAGTGCTGCTCCTTCTGACCGACGGCGAACCGTCGTCCGCCTTTCCGGAGAGAGTCTTCTATGATGAGAAAAAAGAAAAAGACGCGGATGGAAATGAGACCGTCGTCCGGGTGCCGATCGAACCTATGGCAGCCGACGTGCGCGCCGAAACGGACAGCGACCGACTGAAGAAGCTGAAGACCGAAAAGCTCCGCCTGATTGCGGACATGCTTTCCTGCCGTTTTGATGACCTGAAGCAGCGCGACCGGGAATACCGCATCCGCCGAGCCGCCTTCATCGGAGCAGGGGCTGCGGCGCTGGCAGCTGCCTTCATCATTTTCATGATCCGGGAGAATTCGATTCTTCAGGCCCAGTACCGGGCAAAGCAGATCAATGAATCGCGCTATCTTTCAACCGTGTCCGATAATCTCCTTCAGCAGGGAGACAGGATGGCGGCCCTGGAAGTGGCAAAGGAAGCGCTTCCGGAAAGCGAGGAAAATCTCACGCGCCCGATCACGGGAGAAGCGGTCTATGCGCTGAACAATGCCCTCCGCAGCTACACGTATTCGAATTCCGACGTCTTTACGGCGGATACCGCCCTGAAAATGGACAATCTTCCGAATACGAGTATGAAAGGCGCGTGCTCCATGAGCCCGTCCGGACTGTTCTGCGGCGTCGTCGATTCCGGCGATGTCATTTCAATCTTCGATGTGAAGGCAGAAGAGAAGAAGGCGTCCATCACGTCCGCCGTGCTCAGTCAGGACGGAGAAAATGCCGATTCGGAAAGCCTGCCCATCGAGGGTTTTGCAATGATTTCCGATACGCAGTTCGTCCTGGTAACGGAAGAAGAAGCTGCCTGCATCGATTTCCTGACGGCATCGCCGGTGTGGGAGAGAAAGTTTACGGCAGAGGAAGCAAATTCCTATGTGGCAGGCCTCTGCTTTGCAGTCAATCAGGATGCGTCCCGTCTGGCTATCAGCGGTCCCACGATGATGGACAGCTTCCTCGTTCTGGATACCGCGACCGGTGAGATCCTGACGGAAAAGACGTCCCTTTCCGATGCTTCCAATGCGTCGGATGCCTTCATCACCAAACTTGTCATCAATCCTTCCGGAAACCGGTTTGCTTTCGGAATCACCAGGATTCTGTCGGCTTCCTCTGTTCCCGGCCTTACGGTTTATGATCTGACAGAGGACCGGTTCACTGAAGAAGAGAGCTGCCGGACCAATATTGCGGAAATGGTTTTTGCAGACGATGACCGCCTGATGACGATGGAGTACAGCAAGACATCGGACAGCACATCCGGTACTTCTTCAGGGACATCGGACAGCACATCCGGTACTTCTTCAGGAACATCGGACGGCACATCCGCGGATCAGGTTTATTCCGGAGCACCCAGCTTCTGCTGCTACGATACCTCTTCCGGGAAGGAAGCATGGAGGACGCAGGGGCCGTCCATTGACCTGCAGACGGATTATTCCTGCATCAGGATTCTTCAGATGGAAGGGGACGCGGAAAATGACAGCACCGTTTTCTGCTGTGCGGACAACTACTGCTTCATCCTGAATGGCTCGACCGGAAAATCCGTCACGGCGGTGATGCTTGCAGACAATATTCTCGGCGTTGAACAATTCAGCGATACGGAAATCCTGATCGGAACCGTGCACGGCAAGGTTGTCAAATGCAGCTTTTCCGATAATTATGCGACTTCGCTGGCCGGAAGCCTCGACGACAGCCGGATCAGCAGCTTTGCCTATTCCGAGGCGACAGGAGACATCCTACAGCTGAAAGCGGAATCGAATGAACTGGTCTTAAGCAGCAGCCGTCAGGATGATTCGTTTCAGAAACTGAATCTGGATGAGGATATGCTGCCGGCCTATGCAACTTATATGATGGGAATCGATAAGGCAGACGGAATCTACCGCTGCGTCATCGCCTTCAGCCGTTCGGATCCGACGAGGAGTCTGCTCTATGTCTGGAAGACCGGAGAAACTAAGGTGCTGGCCGTCATACCGAACGACAGCACCAAGAGCCTGTTCGTCAGCGAAGAGGGAAAATACAGTTTCTTCGTGTACACCGATCCGGACGGCAGTACCGGTCTCTGCTACAGGACCTATACCTCAGCGGAAAATGAATCGGATACGCTGCATTTTTACTCTTTTGCCTCACAATCGGAAGTCTGGTCGCTGTCTCTCGGACAGGAGAAAGACGGACAGACCGTGAATCCGTCCCTGTGCCCGTATTACAATTCAGGCAAGCGGTATCTGCTGCTCTACAGGGGAACCAGTTTCGGCATCATGCGGCTGGATGACCGGCAGTGGGTGCTGCCTTACGAAGAACGGAAGGAAAATGGTGTTTTTGAATTTACGGATGTGAACGTTTCCTCAAGCGGCCGTTATTTAGTCTTCAGCACGACGAAGGACATGAACCAGGACGGCAGGGAAAGCTACTGCGAGAAAATCTGGGACACCGAAGAAAATGCCTGGACCGAAGAAGAGTATCCTTCGACGGATTCATCGCCGGCTGCCGTAGGAAACCAGTCGGATATCGCCGCATTTTATCAAGGAAATGAAATTCAGATCATCAGCCTGGAAACAGGAAAAACCCTGCAGAAGATTCCGTTCTCCGGGGTCAACCGCTGTCAGATGAACTTTCTTCTGGATGACAGGTATCTGCTGACATGGGGAGATTCCGGCTATCTGGAGTCCTGGGATGTCAAAAGCGGTGAGAGAACCGACCAGGACAGTTCTCCGATCGATCAGCTGCAGGCCCTGCTGATCGACGGGGATCCTTCGTATTTTGCGGTTCTCATTAAGAAGCAGGAAAACGATTCCGGGGAGGATTCCAGAGTCCAGTACGTCTATTCTCTTTCCGCGGACGGAACCTTCAGCCGCTATGCCAATGTCGGACTGGGGATCACCTGCGCGTCCGCCAGGGAAATCCTGAATATCAATCCCAGCACCGGCGAGATCGGAATCTTCCGTTTCAAGACGCTGGATGAGCTGCTGGATCTGGCAAAGACCCAGATCGGAGACCGGACACTGACGGATGAAGAAAAAGCACGATACTATATCGGACAATAGGTTTATACTGAAAAAGGAAAGGCAGGGATTTCTGAGATGAGCATAATGATCTGGGGTGTACTGATTACAGCGGTTATTTTCCTTGCGCTGATCATGTGCCTGGCACTGAAGCCGGGCGCTATCACGAGGACGATTGAGATCATGATGATCATCGCACTCATCCTGGGAGTCCTTTTCTACGGAACCGGCTACTGCGTCAAGGCGCAGGATCTGGAAAGCCTGTTCAGCCAGACGATTCAGGCAGCAATGGCCATCATGCTGATGTTCATCGGGAAAAATGCGTACAGCGCGATTGCTTCTTCGTGTCCGCTCTTTGCCATTCCGGGCTTTACGCTGATTTTCTGGGCAGCCCATCTGCTGGCCATGTATGCCACGACTTCCGCGGTCATCAGCAAGCTGGGCGGACATCTTCTGCAGAAGCTCCGCATGGGGCGGCTCAGGTTCCAGGATGTCCTGATCGTGCGGGGCTCCTCGGCAGACGACATCGGTTTTGTCAAAACCGCACTGAAAAACAATCCCAGGCTTCACCTCCTGTTTATTTCCAAATCCTTCGACAATAACCTGAACAGCAGCATACTCGGACTGGGCGGGATTCCGCTTGAAGAGAAGACCTTGCTTTCGGACCGCGCCGGGAAATGGATCGATCTTCTGGGCGTCCGGCACGACCCAAGACGCCGTCTGGAGATCTGCTCGCTGACGGAAAATGACCCGAAGACGAAAGAGTTCTTTCTGTATTTCCTGGATCAGATGAAAGCGAAGAACATTTCTGCCGGACAGGTTCATTTCCTGATCAATGCCTCCTCGGAATACAGCTTTGAATTCCTGAGGACCGCATGCGACAGCAGCGGCCGGATCATCCAGGCCAGAATCTTTACGGCATACGATCTGGCGGCCGAGAATCTGGTCAAGACCGCAAGCCCGTACCAGATCGAGACCTTTGACGAAAACGGACGCGCGCAGAAGGACGTCTCCGTCATGATCATCGGCTTCGGCTCGACGGGACAGACGATGCTGCGGAAAATCGCGGTGCACAGCCGATTTGCGGGCAGCGATCTCCGCGTGACGGTCTGCGACCTGGAACCCGACCGGACCTCCGCTTTCCGCCTGACTTATTCATACCTGATGGAAATGTGCCACGTCTCCCTGCTCAAGGCGGACGCGCTCGGCAATGGCTTCTTTGAGAAAATGCAGGAAATGAACAGCATGCCGGACTACATCCTGGTGTGCGCCGGCGACCCGGAGGAGAATGAACGGATCGCGGGCAGCCTCCGCATGCTGAGGAAAGCCCATCCGGAAATGTTCGCGGAGAAGCTGATCCTGGCCCAGTGCGACAAAAACAGGATTGTCCTGAACGACTGCCGGGTGGATGAAAAAGGGAAGATCGCCTGCGTCTATTCGACGCCTTCAGGCGACGACCGCACGCTCCGCGACATCGAGATTCCGAACCTGAACCCGAAGGAGTTGATCAACGGCGAAGACGAGAAGAGGGTATTTGCCGTCAACGCCATTTACGCAAAGCAGGCGGGACAGGATCCGGACGAAGCCTGGAACCGGCTGGATTACATTTCCCGGGAAAGCAGCCGCTCCTCCGCCTCCTTTATTCCGGCGCTGCTGGCGGAGGCTCATCTGAATGAGAAGGAGGTTTCCGACGGAACCTTTACGGAGCTTGCGAAGAACCATCCGGTGCTTTTTGAAAATCTTTCGAGGACGGAGCATCTGCGCTGGAATGCCTTCGAGGCATCCAACGGCGTCCGGCCGATGAACTATGAGGAAATGAAACAAAGATTTGAGTCCGGCGCACATTCCATCCAGAAGGATATCCCGCCGTGCGGAATCGGCGGGAGGCATGCCTGCCTGGTTCCGTGGGAAGATCTGGACAGGCTTTCCGGACAGTACCGGGATCTGACCGGAAAGGACATTGATTTCCGTCAGATGGATTCGAACAATGTCCTGAACATTCCGGCGGTGCTTTCGTATCGATAGGAACGGGATGACCCGGATTCTGACAGCGATTTCTTTCATGGGGGCAGATGATGATACAGACAGCATTTGACAGGATAAATATCGTGATTCCACTGATCGGAATCTGCATTCTCATTCCGCTGATTCTGGCGGCCCGCCTGGAGGCAAGAAGGAATTACAGCCGGAAAAACTATATGGGAATGTTGGGCCTGACTATGCTGATCGTCATTACGGAAGCCCTGCAGATCGTTTTCGGCAACCGTACGTCCCCGTCATCCGTCTTTGCCTATCGTCTGGTCTATGTCCTGTTTTACATCTGCATCGTCTGCCTGTGCGGCTGCTGGATGTTTTATGCTTATTACTGGCTGAACGGCCGGCCGGTGAAGGGAAATATGGCGCTCTGCCTGACGGCCGTGCCCCTTGCCGAAGTCTTACTGCTTCTGATCAACCTGTTTACCGGATGGATTTATTATATTGATGATTCCGGAACCTATGTCCGCGGAGACGTCTTTACCCCGTTCATTCTGTTCTGCTACCTCTTCATGATCGCGGCCATTGCGGTGACGTCTGTCACGGCCATCCGGAACAGCGACACGAAGAAGATGTACGACTTCAGGCTTTTCCTTCTTTTCCTCATTTTCCCGGTGCTCGGGCCCGTGGTGCAGTATCTCCTGCCGGATCTGTCCGTCATGGGGATTTCGGAAGCCATCGCGCTCCTGACGGTTTTTGTCGGAGTCCAGCAGAAAGCCAATGCAGCTTACGCCATGGAAAAGGCACGCTTCGTCGAAGAGAACCGCCGGTATGAAAAAGCGATGGAAGACATGCTGTCGGCAGGGCCGGAGGCACTTTCCATTTTCCACCTGAATCTGACGCAGAACACCCGGAGCTATGAATATACGGCTTCCGCTTATCTGAAAAGCCTGGTGAAGGGGAAGACAGTCGACGATCTGTTCAACGGGATCGCGGAATCCCTGACGGAAGAGGAAGAAAGGGATTCTTTTAAAAAAGTATTCAGCAGGAAGAAATTGCTGCAGGAATTTGAACTGAAGAATACGCGCATCACGACGGAATACCACCGGCTGACCGACGGAGAAGAAACACACCGGATCCGGGTCACGGCCAGCATGCTGAAGAATCCCGCCAGCGGCGATATCGAGGCGATTTTCTACTCCGACGATACCGACCGCCAGGAAAAAGAGGAGAAGGTCATTTCCGCCATCACGGACCGGGAGTATGAATACATTGCCCTGATTGATACGGCAACGGAGAAAATCCACTATCAGTACATTTCCGCCCATGCGGTCATGCCCGTGACGCTGAAAATGGAGAATTACAATACCGTCATCAAGAGTATCCTCGGCGATTTCGTCGGCAGCAGGGCGGCAGAAGAGTCCTTTGAAAAAATCAGCTATGCGAAAGTATCGGAAGCCCTGAAGACGCAGGATGAATACAGCGTCGTGATTCCGTATCCGTCGAAGGAGGGAAGACTCCTGCAGAAGCGGATTACGTTCCTTTATCTGGATGAACGGAAGAAGGACATCCTTTTCTTCCGGACGGATATTACCGAAGAGCTGAAGCAGGAGAGGGAACGTGCGGAGAGGCTGTCGGTTGCCCTGAAGGAAGCAAGACATGCCAACCAGATGAAGACGGAGTTCCTTTCCAATGTCAGCCATGACATGCGCACTCCGATGAATGCGGTCCTCGGATACACGGGTCTTGCGCGGAAGTCGAAGGATCCTTCAGCCGTGAACGGTTATCTGGAAAAAATCGATAAGGCGGGAAAAATCCTGCTTTCCCTGATCAACGATACGCTGGAGCTTTCCAAGATCGAAAGCGGGAATACGACGCTGAAATGCGCACCCGTTTCCTGCGGAGAGATCATTTCCAAAGTTGTCGGTTCCATCCGGCCGTCGATGGAGGAAAAACACATTCACTTCATCCTGGACAACAGCAGGGCGGTCATGGCGACCATCAATGTCGATGCCATGCGCCTGCAGGATATTTTCATCAACCTGCTTTCCAACGCCGTGAAATTTACCCCGAAATACGGGGAGATTACCATGATGGTCGAATGCGTGAAGCTGGAGAAAGACCTTGTACACGACCGGATCATCATACAGGACAACGGCTGCGGCATGAGCCCCGAGTTCATTCCGAAGGCTTTTGAACCGTTCTCGCAGGAACGCCAGGCGGCGACGGCTGATGTCGGAGGTTCCGGACTTGGCCTGTCCATCGTAAAGAAACTGGTGGAAATGATGGGCGGAACGATCACTGTGGAAAGCGAGCTGGGCAAAGGAACCAGGTTTACGGTCCTGCTGGATTTTGAGAGAGCGGACGACCGTCTGCCGGAAAAGAAAGAATCCCTTCAGGAATGGGAAAAATTGAAAGGCCGCCGCGTGCTTCTGGTGGAAGACAACGCGATGAATACGGAGATCGCCAAAGCGATTCTTGAGATGAGGGGCATTTCCGTGACCTGTGCGGAAAATGGTGAGACCGGCTGCCTGCGCTTTGCGGAATCGGACAGCGGAACCTATGATGCAATCCTGATGGACATCCGCATGCCGGTCATGAACGGTCACGATGCCGCCAGAAAGATCCGGGAAATGAACCGTCCGGATGCGAAGACAGTCCCGATCATCGCGATGTCCGCGGATGCCTTTGCGGAGGACATCGAGAAGAGCCTGGATGCGGGAATGAACGAGCACATTGCCAAGCCGGTCGATCCGGCTACTCTCTGTGATGTCCTGCTGAAGTACATCCGATAAAACGTCACTGCCGGAAAAAACGGTCATGCCGGAGAGACAGCCGGCCATGCCGGAAACTGAGAGGGGAAGACGATGGAAGAAAAATTAACTGTGCCGCACAATGCCGAGGCGAATTATCTTGTCCGGATGAATGCCAAATGGAGATGGGCCCTGTTCCGCATCTGCGGCGTGTTTGTCCTGATGGCCATCGCCGCGGAAATTGCCATTTATCTTTATGATTCTTCCACGCGGACGCTGTTTCTGCCGCTGCCGCTTTACCGGGCAAGGTTCATTTATATCCCGTCCGCGCTGAATCTTCTGGCCCTGGCGGTGACTTATTTCTGTCTGAAGAGCATCAGGCTTTCCAATGCGGCGAAAAATGTTTGGGCCTGCGTCATGATCTTTTTTCTCTGCGCCAATATCCAGATCACACATTACGTCTACGGCCCGCTGCTGTCGCTGACGGGCATTGCCCTGTTTGTCACGATTCTTTTTGCGAACAGAAAACTGACGACCGGCATCTACATCGGCTCCCTGCTGTCGCTGGCTGCTGCGGCATGGATCGGCAGCCGGGAACTCCGGGCGGGAGACACGCAGCTTGCAAGCGACGTGCTGCTGGCGGGACTGATCCTGACGATCGTCTACATGACGGTCCTGCTTCTGAACAAATTCACGAAAGAGCAGATCGATCATATTCTGGAGAGCAACCGGAAACAGGAAATCCTCATCGAGGAATGCAATGTGGATCCGCTGCTCGGCATCCGGAACCGGCGCGCCCTGAATGAAAAACTCGACCGGACGGCGCCGCTGAATTTCCCGAATTACAAGCCGTACCTGCTGATCCTTTCCATCGACGGGTATGCCAAGATCGATGAGAAACGGGGAGTCGGCGCGGCCGATGAAGTCATGCAGCGTCTGGTACGGATCATCAAGGACCGCACCAGGGGACGGGCGGATCAGGTCGAGGCCTATCACTATGCCCTGGACCGGATCGTCCTGCTGTTTTTCGGACAGGGTGAGGAATCCGTCCGGCATGCCGCTTCGGAAATGAAGACGGCTTTCGCAAGGGAGAAATATTCATTCGCTCCCGGCACGGTCTACACCTTCAGCGGAGGCGTGATGGAAATCGAGCCCGGCATCCTGTCGCAGGGCATTCTGGAAATGGCAGACCAGTGTCTTGGCAAAGCCAGGGAGAAAGGTACGGACATCATTGTGTGAACGGCTCAGGAATCGGGCAGGAGCTTTCCGCAGCAGCGGATCGGGCAGGAGCTTGATCAGGCCTGAACTTTCCGGCAGCAGCGGATCCGCCAGATGACGGCTCCCGAAAAAACGGCAAGGCTCAGCCACTGAGAAGTGGAGAGACCGAACAGAATCCCGCGGGCGATGTCGCCGCGGAAGAATTCAATCGTAAAGCGGAAAACCGAATAGAGAATCAGATAAAGGAAGAGCATCGTCTGCCCTTCCTTTTTGATGCGATAGACGACAAGCAGGAAAATGAACAGCAGGAAATCAAACCCGGCTTCGATCAGCTGCACGGGAATCAGGGGAACTCCGTTCGGTGCGATGAGGGACTGCGTGAAAACGACGGAGCAGGCGGAGTCGGTCTTTGCTCCGTAGCAGCAGCCGACGCTGAAGCAGCCGATCCGCCCGAAGCCGAAGAACAGCGTGACAGCCGGGACAAAAAGCGGAAGATAGTCGGACAGTTTCGCATGATAGCTGCGCGAGACAAGGACGGCTGTCAGGAGTCCGCCGATCAGTCCTCCGTAGAAGACCATGCCGGAATAGAGATAGCGGTTCAGGAAAGTCTGCGGTGCGGAAAAAATCAGGGGAAGATCCGCCGCAAGAGAGGGCAGGACCGTCAGGAGATACAGAACTTTCGCTCCAAGGATCCCGCCCAGTGCGGCAAGAACGTAGATATAAACAGCATTTTCGCGGTCCAGGCCGAAGTGCCGGCAGGCAAAGAAAATGAAAATCAGCGACAGGACAAAGCCCGTAACGGAAAAGAAGCCGTAAGAGGGAATTTCTCTGCCTAAAATATGGATAAAGGGCATCATCAGTCCAAAGTACTCCTTGTTCTATGCCAGACGGTCCAGCAGGGATTTTCCGATCGTTCCTTCCGGCATCTTCAGTCCGAAATTTTCAGCAACCGTATAGCCGATGTCTCCGAAGCAGTCTGTGTCCGGAAGCGTGCCGTGGCCGGTCATTGAAGGCGAGTAGAGGAGAAGCGGCACCTGCTCCCTTGTATGGTCCGTGCCGGTCCAGGTCGGATCGTTTCCGTGGTCAGCCGTGATCATCAGCAGGTCGTCGCTCTTCAGCCTGCGCAGAAGCTCACCGAGCTTGACGTCGAAGCGGACGATTTCCTGCCCGTAGCCCTGTACATTCCTCCGGTGGCCCCAGAGGGCATCGAAGTCGACCAGGTTCACGAAGCACAGGCCTCTCCAGTCATCCCGTTCGGCGGCATCGATCGTCTGCTGCATGCCGTTGACGGAACTGACGGAATGGATGGATTCCGTTACGCCGTAGGCATCGAAGATATCGTGAATCTTGCCGATGGCGACGACGTCGTATCCGTTTTCCTCAAGGACATTGAGGGTTGTCTTTCCGAACGGCTTGACGGAATAATCCCTCCGGTTGGCGGTGCGGACAAATTCGCCCTTGTGCATTCCCACATACGGACGCGCGATGACGCGCCCGACCTTCCATTCGTCCTTCATCGTGATCTCCCGCGCGATCTCGCAGCAGCGGTAGAGATTGTCGAGGTCGAAGGTCTTTTCATTTCCGCAGATCTGCAGCACGGAATCGGAGGACGTGTAGACAATCATCTTGTTGTGGTAGATTTCCTCTTCGCCGAGCTCGTCCAGGATCTCGGTGCCGGAAGCCGCCTTATTTCCGATGATTTCCTTACCGCATTTTTCTTCGAGTTCTTTAATGAGCTCCGGCGGGAAGCCGTGCTCGGTAAAGGTGATGAAGGGACGCGTCGTATAGAGTCCCATCATTTCCCAGTGGCCGGTCATGGTATCCTTGCCGTGGCTCTTCTCGGTCATCCGGCAGGCATAGCCGCGCGTATTTTCCCGGGGCGGATTCCACGTCATGGGCTTCAGGTTCGACAGGCCGAGCGAGACGAGGTTCGGGATGAGGAAGGTCCCGAGCTTTTCGGAAATGTGACCGAGCGTGTCGGCCCCCTTGTCTCCGAAATCCGCCGCGTCCGGCGCGTTCCCGATTCCCATGGAATCGATGACGATGACGAAAATGCGATTATACTTTGACATAGCTTATCGGACTCCTTTCTCGTAAGGGACACCTGATGCTTTCGGAGCGGAAGCGCGTCCGACAAAGAGAATCAGGATGATGATGGTCAGAACGTAAGGCAGCATGCTGAGGATCTCCGCAGGCACCGCGAAGCTGCCGCCGCCCAGAAGAACGGTCAGGGCCTGCGCCGCGCCGAACAGAAGGCAGGCAAGATAGCCGCCGTGCGGGGTCCATTTTCCGAAGATGACGGCCGCGATGGCGATGAAGCCCTGGCCGGCGATGGCGGTCGGCGAGAACTGGGAAATGATCGCCAGCGTGACGGCCGCGCCTCCGAAGCCCGAAAGGACGCCGGAGAGAATCACGCAGATGTAGCGGACTCTGTAGACATTGATGCCGAGCGTATCGGCCGCGCCGGGATGTTCGCCGACCGCGCGGATGTGAAGGCCCCAGGTCGTTTTATAGAAAATGAACCAGAGCGCGACGGCGAAGAGCAGTGCGAGGACAGTCGTCCAGTCGACGTTCAGATTGTTCCAGATGCCGGGCAGGCCGGATGGAATCAGCTTCGGAATCTTGTCCGTGACCGGAGGCGTCTGCGTGCCGCCCGCGAAAAGACGGCGGCTCAGGAAGAGGGCCAGCCCCGGGGCAATCAGGTTGATCGCGATGCCGGAGACGGTCTGGTCGGCCTTTCCGCTGACCGAAGCCCAGGCGTGCAGAAGCCCGAAGACGCCGCCCGCGATGCCCGCGCACAGAAAGCCGATCCAGGCGGAGCCCGTGAAGTAGCCGACGGCCGCGCCCGTAAAGGCGCCGATGGTCATCATGCCTTCAATGCCGATGTTGACGACGCCGCAGCGCTCCGAGATCACGGAGCCTTCGGCAGCCAGGGCAAGAGGCGTGGAATACATCAGCATGATGCCGATGAAGAGGATCACGTTAGACATTTGCGGCACCTCCTTTCTTCACTTTCTTCGTGCCGAGACGGTCGATGAATTTCGGAAGGATATACGTCAGGGCGCAGAAGAAGACGATGATGCCGATGATGATGTTGATGATTTCGGTCGGGACGCCCATGACCAGCTGCAGGGTCGAGCCGCCGTACAGGAGACCGCCGAACAGAAGCCCGGCGAACAGGCAGCCGATCGGAGAGCTCATCGCGATGAAGGCCACCGACAGCCGTTGAGACCGTAGCCTTCGAAGTTGGTGAGCGTGGAAATGCAGTGCGGCCACTGGCCGGTGATGTAGAATGCCGCACCCAGTCCGCAGAGCGCACCCGAGATGATCATGGCTTCGACGATGCTGCGGTTCACATTGATTCCGGTGAACTTTGCTGCGTCCTTGTTGAAGCCGACGGCGCGCAGCTCAAAGCCTCTTCTGGTCTTGTACAGCAGCCAGGAAATAAGGAGTGCCGCGGCAATTGCCGCCGGGAAGCCGATGTTCACGTCCGTCTTGAGAAATGCCCTCGCCAGCGGCCCGCCGTTCATAAGAGTCTCCATTCCGTCCGTGCGCTTCCAGGTATTGAGAATGGTTGTATAGCCGGCCGCATCGATCTTCTGCGTGCTGGAGCCTGGCCCCGGCAAAAGCGGAAAGTCCGCAGATCCAGTTGGAGAAATAAAGCGCGATCCAGTTCAGCATGATCGAGGTGATGACTTCGTTGATCCCGAATTTTGCCTTTAGCCATCCGACCAGTCCGCCGTAGAGTCCGCCGGCAACCGCTGCCGCCAGGACGATGAGCGGGATTTCCAGGAAGGCCGGAAGGTGAACTGTGATGCCTATAAGGACAGCGGCGATTTCCGCCATGATGAACTGTCCCTCGGCGCCGATGTTGAAGAGCCCGGTCTTGATGGCAAAGGCAACGCCGATGCCGGTGAAGATAATCGGCGTGCTCTTGATGAAGATGTTGAAGATCCGCTTCGGGCTGCCGAACATGCCGACAAACAGGGAGCCGATCGAGGCAAACGGGTTATAGCCGGCCAGCGCCATGATGACCATGGCGACGAGGAAGCCGAAGATGACCGCCATGACCGACAGCATGATCGGTTTTTTCAGGAATGTTTTCCATTTACTTTCCATCAGTGCCGCCTCCTCCCATCAGAAGTCCGATCTGGTTCTGCGTCGCTTCGCCGTGATTGAACGTGCATTTGATCTGCCCGTCGTAAATGACCGCGATGGTGTCGGAAAGATTCATGACTTCATCGAGCTCATAGGAAATGAGCAGGATTGCGACGCCCTTGTCGCGCTGCGCAATCAGCGTCCGGTGCACGTTCTCAATGGCGCCGACGTCCAGTCCGCGTGTCGGCTGGACCGCGATCAGGACCTTCGGGTGATTGGCAATCTCGCGCCCGATGATGATTTTCTGCTGGTTGCCTCCGGAGAGTCCCGCGGCCTTTTTCGGCCCGCAGTCTTCCGGGCGGATATCGTATTCTTTGACCAGTTCATTCATGAAGTCCGTCATTTTCTTCTGGTCGATCACGGCGCCCTTCGAAAATTCCGGACTGCGGTATTTCTCAAGGATTGCGTTCTCGCTGCAGGTAAACTGCAGGACGAGGCCGTTCTTGTGGCGGTCTTCCGGAATGGTCGCCAGCCCCTGTTCGAGGGCGAAGGCAGGAGAGGTGTTCTGGATTTCCTTTCCGTCGATGGAAATGGTTCCGCTTTCGGCTTTCTTCAGGTTGTTCACCGCTTCCATCAGTTCCTTCTGTCCGTTGCCGTCGATGCCGGCGATACCGACAATCTCGCCTGCCCGGACCTTCAGGTTCAGGCCCTTGACGGCCTCGATTCCCTGGTCGTTTTTCACGGTCAGGCCCGAAATCTCAAAGACGGTCTTTCCCGGCTTGGCGGGCGTCCGGTCGACGATGAGCTTGACGGAGTGGCCGACCATCATTGTGGCCAGGTCTTCTTCCGAGCATCCGGCAACCGGAACGGTATCGATGTATTTCCCGCGGCGGATGATCGTGCAGACGTCCGAGGACTGCTGGATCTCCTTCAGCTTATGCGTGATAATGATAACGGTCTTGCCGTCTTTTATGAGGTTCTTCATGATGGACAGGAGCTCTTCGATTTCCTGCGGCGTCAGGACAGCCGTCGGTTCGTCGAGGATCAGGATCTCGGCGCCGCGGTACAGCGCCTTCAGGATCTCGACCCGCTGCTGCATGCCGACGGAGATGTCAGAGACGAGTGCGTCCGGATCGACTTCCAGTCCGTATTTCTTTACGATCTCCTGAACGTTCTTTTTCGCCTGAGCCATGTTGAGGACGATGCCCGCGGAGGTGGTTTCGCTTCCGAGGATGATGTTCTGCGTGACGGTGAAATCCTCGACCAGCATGAAATGCTGATGCACCATGCCGATTCCGTTGGCAATCGCGACGTTCGGGTTTTTGATGCTGACTTCTTTTCCGTTGATGTAAATGCGGCCTTCTTCCGGCGTGTAGAGTCCGTAGAGCACGTTCATGAGAGTGCTCTTGCCGGCTCCGTTTTCTCCGAGGAGGGAATGAATCGTTCCCTTCTTCACGTCGAGGTTCATGTCCGTCAGGGCATAGAAGGAACCGAACTTCTTTGTGATCCCGTGCATCTGCACGGCATATTCGCTGCTGATTTCCGGTGCTTTGTAAACGGTGTTCTCCGCTTCAGCCATTCTGCTCCTCCTTTCTAGCCCAGGGCCTTGATGAAGGCATTGTATTCGTCTTCCGTGGAAGGCGGCACGATGGTTCCCTTGGAAATCTGATCGCCGACTTCGATGGCCGCGTTATAGATGTCATCGGAATAGTTCGGATGCTCCTTGGGGATGCCGACTGCGCCGTCCGCAAGTCCGTACGACACGTTCTGTCCGCCGATCTTCTCGCCGGCCATGTAGGACTCGGAGAGTTTTTCGACACCGGCATAGACATTCTTCAGGGCGGAGGTCAGGACGTTGTCCGGGGCCAGATAAGCCTGGTCGCGGTCGACGCCGATGGCCCATTTCCCGGCTTCCTTGGCAGCTTCGATCATGCCCTGCCCGGTATTGCCGGCGGCATGGTAGATGACGTCGCAGCCGTCGGAGAACATCTTGTTGGCGATGGCTTTGCCTTTGGCCGCGTCGGCAAAGGATTCCGCGTACTGTGAGGAGACGGTCACGGTCTTGTTCAGCTTCTTCGCACCGTAGGCGACGCCTGCCAGATATCCGCATTCAAACTGCTTGATGACAGGAAGGGAAATGCCGCCGATGAAACCGACCTTTCCGGTCTTGCTCACCGCCGCCGCGATGTAGCCGACCATGAAGGAAGATTCCTGGGCACGGAACACGACGCCGGTGATGTTGTCCGCCGGATCATCAAAAGCATTGTCGACGACGGCATAATTGAGTTCGGGGTTGACGGCAGCGGCCTGCGTGACCGCGTCGACGGTATTGAAGCCGATGGCCCAGAGGAATTTCGCGCCGTTGTCTGCCAGGACGTCCAGGTTCGAAACGAAATCGGACGTCTGCTTCGATTCGATGTAGTTGACTTTGATGCCGGTATCGGCATGGAGCTGTTTGAGGCCTTCCCAGGCAGACTGGTTGAAGGACTGGTCGTTCACGCCTCCGGTATCGGTGATCATGGCAATCATGTAGTCATACTTGCTGCCTGTATTCGATGATGCGCAGGCAGTGAGGCCAAGAACCATGGCTGCACAGACAAAAAAAGCAGCCGGTCTCTTCCATTTCATGCAGCATCCCTCCCTTAGGTGTGGCGAAGAAAAATGTACATAAAAAATGCAATCACAGCTACATTTACAGTATAATATAGAAATGCGAAAGTTGAAACCGATTTGGGAAATTTTTTATGCAAATGACGAGAAAAGGACGGCCTGAACCAAATGGAAGAACCGGTTATTGAGCTTCACGGAATCCGGAAAAGCTACGGAAAAAAAGAAGTCCTGAAAGGAATCGACCTTTCAATCGGAAAGGGAGAGCTGTTCGGATTGATCGGACGGAACGGAGCCGGGAAAACGACAATCTTTAAGATCATCCTCGGGCTCTCGGACTACAAGGACGGCGAACTGAGAATCGGCAGGGAAGGCGAGAGCATTGAAGAGGGAAGGAAGAGGATCGGCTTCTTCATCGGGCTGAATTTCTTCCCGTACCTGGATGCGCGCGGCAATCTCGAATACTACCGGACGCTGAAGAACATTCCGGACAGGGGCGAAGTCGACCGGGTGCTGAAGGTCATCGGCCTCGATACGGAGAAGGGAAAATTCTCGACCTTTTCCCTGGGAATGAAGCAGCGGCTCGGAATCGGAAATGCGCTCCTGGGGAATCCCGAGATCCTGATCCTCGACGAGCCGGTCAACGGACTCGATCCGCAGGGCATCGCCGACGTCCGGCACCTGGTGCAGACGCTGAACCATGACTACGGGATGACAGTCATCATTTCCTCGCATATCCTCGGCGAGCTGCAGCATACGGCGCACCGTTTCGGGATCGTCAACAACGGCGTGATCGCAAAGGTCGTGACGCAGGAGGACCTGATGGCGGCGGACCGTACCGTGCGGCTCCGGGTCGATGATCTTCCGCGCGCCAAAAAAGCCCTTCAGGATGCCGGCGTTCCGATTCTCGAGGAGACGCAGGAAGCGGGCAGCCTGGAAGAGTATTATTTCCATCTTCTGGAGGAGACAGACCATGCGTAACAGTCAGGAGGAGACAGACCATGCTTAATTATCTGGCGGCAGACATTAAAAGAATTTTCCGGAGAATCCCCAGGCTGATCGTGATCCTGCTTCTGGCCCTGATCCTTCTGGGAGTCATGGGCGTGACGCGCCTGATGGGCGGCGAGCCCGCATCTTATGCAAACAACATCGGAACCTATATCGGAGTCCTGTCCTTTGCCGTCGGCCTGACCGAACTGCTGGCGGTTTTCGGCGACGACTTCCGTGCCAAATCCATGCAGGCGGCCATCGGCATCGGCATTTCGCGTCCGCAGGTCGTGGTCAGCAAGCTGCTGGAAATGATGCTGATGAGTGCCATCGATCTTGTCTTCTTCGGAGTCGTCGCGGTTGCCCTGGTCGGCGCCTTCAGCGCGGGACTGGATGCGGGACAGCTTATCACGATCGTGCTGGAATTGCTCGTTGAATGGATCCGGATCATTTCCTTCACGAACCTGACGATGATCCTGATGTTCTTCATGCAGAGCACGGGACTTGGAACGCTGCTTTACCTGGCGCTGCAGATCGGTTTCCTGAACCTGGCCATCGGGGCGATGGCCCTTGTGCCCGGATTCTCAAATCTTCATATTGATTCCTTTACGCTGACGACGTTCCTGGATGCTTTCAAAGAGGCGCTGCTGGCAGGGAAATGCGATTTCTCCGCCCTGCTCGGAATCCTGGTGTATTTCGCGGCGGGACTTACGGCGTCGATCCTTGTTTTCCGGAAGAGGGAGTTGGAATTCTGAAAATTATTGTGAGACCAGATTCTTTACCCAGATTCCCTTTTTGACGAGGACGAAGCCGATGATGCATTTGATGAGGTCGCTGCCGCAGACGACAGCGAAGATCGGCATGATGGAAAGATCCGTGAAATAAATCAGCAGGAAGGTTGCCGGGATGGTCACGCACCAGGAGAAGCAGCTGTCGAAGAGAAACGTGATGACGGTCTTGCCGCCGGAGCGCAGCACGAAATATTCCGTGGTGTCGAAGCCGAAGAGCGGCAGGCAGCAGGCGGTGATCAGAAGAAAACCGGTGGCCATCTGACGGATCTCATTTTCCGTATTGTAGATGAGAGGAATGAACGGGGCGCAGACCGCCAGGAGAATGCCGGTCAGGACGCAGCAGGCAGTGGCCAGCGTGATCATGCGCCATGCCGAGTAGCGGGCATCGGTCAGATGGTTGGCACCAAGTTCCTGCCCGATGACGATCTGGGCAGCACTGCCTAAAGTTATGTAAACCTGATGGCAGATGTCGGAAACCGTGTAGCAGATGTTCAGGGCGGCGATGACCGCGATGCCGCGGTGCGAGAAACACTGCAGGCTGAAAGCCTGTCCGGCCGACCACATGAATTCATTGATGAGAAGCGGGGCGCTCTTGGCGACGACCTGGAAGAAAAAGGCACGCGGAACGGTGAGGCGCCTGTACAGCCCCTCAAGGAAACCATAGACTTTTTTATTCCGGTGCGAGAAGAAGACGACGATGAAGGCTTCCACGAAACGGGAGAGCACCGTCGCGATCGCGGCACCGGCCACGCCCAGCTTCGGAAATCCGAAAAGGCCGAAAATCAGCAGGGAATTGAAAATGAAATTGGTGATCATCGCGATAATGCCGGCCTTCATCGGAAGGGCGGTCTTTCCGCATTCCCGGAGCGTGCTGGCATAGCTGGAAGTGACGGCAAACGGAAGCATTCCGAGAATCATGATGAAAAGATAATCGTGCGCGTAGGAGAGCGTCGCGACGCGGTCCGCCTCCGGAGTCCCGGCGGAAATGAAGGAAGCGATGATCGCATCCCCCGCAAAGAAGAACAGCAGCATTGCCGCGGCGGTCAGGAGGAAGCCGACCATGAATTTGACGCGCAGGGTATTGCGCACACCCTCCGTATTTCCGCTGCCGAAGAACTGCGCGCCGTAGATGCCGGCGCCGGCCAGTGCCCCGAAAAGCGTCAGATAGAAGACGAAAAACAGCTGGCTCGTGATGGCGACAGCGGACATGGGAAGGGTGCCGATCTGCCCGACCATGATATTGTCCAGAAGGCCCAGGACGCTCGAAAGGGTATTCTGAACAATCATCGGGAGGATGATCACGAAAACCCGATGATAGAAAGCCCTGTCCCCGATGAGGGAGCGGCGCACGGAAAGTTTTTCAAACCCGGAATTCATTTCACCAGTATAACAGAGAAAACGGCTTTTGAACAGGCGGGGGGATGAACGGGAAAACAAAGGCGCAAATAAACTATGAAAGCAAGGACGCAAATGAACGAAAAAATTAAGAGAAAATAAAAACAATAAAATCCAGAAAAGAATGCTTGCAATCTTTCTGATTTCGAAATATCATAAATGAATGAGCACACCAGCCGAAAGGCTGGGCCGCAAAGCTGATAAGGGCCTTCTCCGTTTAGGAATGGCAGCCAGTTGCAGACGGACTGTGCTATCGGCACGGTCCCTTTTTTGTTGGAGGAAACATGGCAAAGATCAAAGTAATCGAAGACGTGAATAAAAAAGGAAGGCTGGTCTATATGTACCGGCTTCTTTATGAGCAGACGGATGAAACACATCCTCTGACAACCAGACAGATCATCGAATGGTTTGCAAAACGCGGCGTCGAAGTCAACCGGAAGACCGTGAAAAATGACGTCGAGACACTGGTGGCCGCCGGCTATTCAATCAAATCAAAAAGAAGCGCGGGAAGCCACTTCTATATGACCGAACGGGAATTTGATTTTTCTGAATTAAAGACTATTATAGATGCTGTCAATTCCGACAAAACCATTCCGCAGGAGAGGTGCCGGAAAATCGTGCGCAAGCTGACAAGACTTGCCAGCGTTTACGAAGCATCCTCGCTGCTGGAACCTCTGGAAACGGCAGTCGGTGAAGAAACGAGATGAAATGAATAAACTGATGACCGGCAGTCTGCTGCTGATTCTCTGCAATCTGTTTTATCTGGCATGGTGGATTGTCGCGTTCAAGCCCGGCGTCGAAGCAAGACGTACCTGGCTGGCTGCCCTTCTGGTCGGGACGGCAACCGTCGTCGGAATCATCGGCGTCGTGCAGCTCGTCGGCGCGATCCGTTCGGCCGTGATGAAGAGGTCCCTTTTCAACGGGATGATTCTGATCGTCTGCGGTTTTGCAGCCTACATCCTTCTGATCCTGATCACCTGGTTTTTCATGCACCGCCAGATCACGCTGGAACTTCTGCTGATCGACGGCTGGGTCATTCTCGAGCTGTCCCTGATCAATCTTCTTTACGGCACGGAAAAGCTTTCATTTGCCGGAGCCGTTATTTTCATCGTGATTCTTGCCGCCGCGGTCATTGCGGTGATGTACTTCTATATGGCCTATTATAATCTTGAAAAAGAAGCCGCCTTCATCGACGGCACCATTCCCCTCATCATCACGGCTGCCTTCATGGCGGCGCGCACGGTCTTTACGCTGATTGCGGGATAAAATTCTCATTTGTGCGCTCATTCACGGGAAGCAACTTTACAAATGTCTCTTCACCGTTTATTATCTTTTCAAATGCGGGAAGATCTGCGGGGGAGAAAAATGGAAAAATTCAAGGCTTTTCTGAAACGCAAGGATATCGTCATTTCGGCAAAGCGGTACGGAATCGATGCGCTCGGCGCGATGGCGCAGGGCCTGTTCTGTTCGCTTCTGATCGGGACCATCATCAACACGCTGGGCATTCAGTTCCACATCGGATTTCTCACGACCACGGTCGCGACGATCGCCAAGACCGATTATACCGTCGGCGGGCTCGCCGTGGCGATGAGCGGGCCGGCCATGGCCGTAGCTATCGGCTATGCGCTGCACTGTCCGCCGCTGGTCCTGTTTTCTTTGATCACGGTCGGGTTTGCCTCCAATGCGCTCGGGGGTGCCGGCGGACCGCTGGCAGTCCTCTTCGTTGCCATCATCACTTCGGAAGTCGGCAAGGCTGTCTCCAAGGAAACTAAAGTGGATATCCTGGTGACGCCGCTCGTTACGATCGGCGTGGGCATTGCGCTGTCGGCTTGGTGGGCTCCACCTCTGGGAACCGCGGCGATGTCCGTCGGAAATATCATCATGTGGGCCACGAACCTGCAGCCGTTCCTCATGGGAATCATCGTATCGGTCGTCGTCGGGATCGCCCTGACGCTGCCGATTTCCTCTGCCGCCATCTGTGCTGCCCTCGGGCTGACCGGGCTGGCAGGCGGTGCGGCGGTTGCCGGATGCTGCGCGCAGATGATCGGTTTCGCGGTCATGAGCTTTCCCGAAAATAAATGGGGCGGACTCATTTCCCAGGGAATCGGGACGTCCATGCTGCAGATGGGAAATATCGTCAAGAACCCGCGCATCTGGATCGCGCCGATCGTGACCAGCGCCATTACCGGGCCGCTGGCGACGTGCCTCTTCGGCCTGCAGATGAACGGAACGCCGGTGTCGTCCGGCATGGGAACCTGCGGCTTCGTCGGGCAGATCGGCATCTATACCGGATGGGCGGCGGATGTCGCGTCCGGCGCGAAGGGCGCCATCACCTGGTTCGACTGGCTGGGACTTTTCATGATCTGCTTCATTCTGCCGGCAGTCCTGTGCCCGCTCATCAACCTCTTCTGCCGGAAGAGGGGCTGGGTTAAGGACGGAGACATGAAGCTGGCGTAAGAAAAAAAGAGAACCACGGGGACGGGGGTGATGGTTCCGGACGGAAAACGGAACCACCACCCCCGTCCCCGTGGTTCTTTTCTGCAAAATCTCACAAAAAAAGCGCATCCGATTTGTGGATTACTCAGGCTGTGCAAAACGGCCCGGCAATGGTATGCTGTTCTTATCTTGTGAGCCACGGCTCACGTCACGAAAAAACAGCGGGCGGAAGCGTCGTGCAGACCATCGGAGACGGCGATGTACAGAAAACTTGACGAGCAGGGAATGAACGCCATCCTGGAAGCAGGAATCGACGAGTTCGCGCAGAACGGCCTGGACCGGGCGAACATCAATCTGATCGCGAAGAAGGCCGGCGTCAGCGTCGGCGTCATTTACAAATATTATGACGGCAAGGACCAGTTCTTCCTGGCCTGCGTGCGCTACAGCCTGCGTCTTCTGGACCGGGTACTTTCCGAGGCGGTCGGAGAGGAAGACGACATTTCGGTGTGCATGGAAAACATCGTGAAGGCTCTTCAGGAAAATGCCGCCATCCACAGCAGCTACTATACGATGTACCACGAGATCACGTCGGGCAGCTGCCGCGAATATGCCAAAGTCCTCGCCGGGGAAATCGAACAGCCCTCGGCGAATGCCTATCGGAAAATGATGGAGAACGCGAAGAAGTCCGGCCGTATCCGCAGCGATGCGGACGCCCGGATGAGCGCGTTCTTTTTTGATAATCTGCTGATGATGCTGCAGTTTTCCTACAGCTGCGACTATTACCGCGAGAGGATGAAAATCTACTGCGGAAAAGATGCCGCAGGCGATGATGCAAAAGTACGGAAGGCCTTTGTTGCTTTTATGAACGCCGCGCTGAAGTGAACCGCGGGGACGGGGGTGGTGGTTCCATGATTTATGTGATCGCTTACGATTTCGGAACGACGGGCGTCAAGACCTGCCTCTTTGAAATCGGGGACAAGGTGAAGCTGCTCGTGGGGTGCTATGCGTCCTACGGCCTGTACATTCTCGAGAACGGCGGCGCCGAGCAGGACGCCGACGAATGGTGGGACGCGATGTGCCGCACCACGAAGGAAGTGTTCACGAAGACGGATATCCGTCCGGAACAGATCGCCGGCATTTCCTTCTGCTCGCAGATGCAGGGGCTGGTGCTGGTCGACCGCGACGGGAAAGCGCTCCGCCGCCCGATGAGCTACATGGACCAGAGAGCGGGACGGGAAATGAAGCAGACGCAGGGAAAGGGCCTCACCATTTCCGGCGTCAACGCAAAAATCATGCTGCGCAGCCTGATCATTACGCACGCAGCTTCCACCAGCGTGAAGGATCCGCTGTGGAAATACAAATGGGTCGAGGCAAATGAACCGGACATTTTCGCGAAGGTTTACAAATGGCTCGACGTCAAGGAATATCTCATCTGCCGCTGCACGGGCGAATGCGTCATGACGGAAGACTCGGCGTACTCGACGTTCCTCTACGATACGCGCCCGGGAAAAGAAGGATGGAACCGGGAACTGTGCGGCTACTACAAAGTGAACCCGGAGCACCTTCCGAAAATCATCCGCTGCACGGACGTGGCGGGAAAGCTGACCGAAAAAGCGGCGTCGGAACTGGGACTGAAAGCCGGGACCGAAGTCTACGGCGGAGGCGGCGACGCGACGCTCATCGGCATCGGAGCCGGCTGCACGGAAGTCGGCAGCACGCACATTTACTCCGGCACCTCAGGTTGGGTCGGCACGGTCACGGACAAGCAGGTCGTCGACATCCAGACGATGATCGCGGCCATTGTCGGTGCACAGAAAGGGCGCTACACCTATTTTGCGGAAATGGAGACTGCCGGCAAATGCTTCGAGTGGGTCAAGAATCACCTGGCGCTCGACGAGATCGGCATTTATCTGAAGAAGACCGACGTGACGCAGAAGGCCAAAGCCTTTGAGTCCGAGACCGAAGCCGGCAGCACGGAGGAAGCGGGACGCACGGACAGGGAGGCGACCTTCGAGAGCCTCTACGATTATCTGTCGTATACCGTTTCCAAATCGGAACCCGGCGCGGGCGGCGTGCTCTTTACGCCGTGGCTCCACGGAAACCGCTGCCCGTTCGAAGGACCGGATGCGGGCGGAATGTTCTTCAACATCAAGCTGGAGACCGGCAAGACCGAACTCATCCGTGCCGTCCTTGAAGGCATCTGCTATCACCTCCGCTGGATGCTCGAGTGCGAGGAGAAGAAAGTCCGTACTTCCGGCGTGATCCGGTTTGTCGGCGGAGGCGCGCTTTCGAAAGTCGTCTGCCAGATGCTTGCCGACATCATCGGCCGCCCGGTCGAGACCGTCGAAGAAACGAAAGACGTCGGAGCGGTCGGAGCGGCGGTGCTGGTTGCCGTCGGGTGCGGAAGAATGAAAGACATGGATGCCGTGAAGAGCTTCATTTCCGTCGCGGACCGGTACGAACCGGATCCGGCGAGTAAAAAAATCTACGACCGGAATTTTGAAGTCTTCAAGAAACTGTACGATTCAAATAAGAAGAATTTCACGATGCTGAATCACTCTGAAGGAAACCGGTAAAGCTTGCCTGTGAATTTCAGCATTGAAACGGAGGCCGAAAATGGAAGAACAGAAAGCGCGGGAACTGCTCGTTGCATGCGGAAATGAGCTTCTCGATCAGGGTCTGGTTGCCAGGACCTGGGGAAATATCAGCTGCCGGCTGGATGAAAAACACATGCTCGTCACGCCGAGCGGTCTCGATTACCGTTCCCTGAAGTCCGAGGACATTGCGGTCATGGATCTTGAAACCATGGAGTGGACGGGACCGCACAAGCCGTCGAGCGAAAAAGGCGTGCACGCAGAAGCGTACCGCGTCTGTCCGGATGCGCAGTTCGTAATCCATACGCATCAGGAATACGCGACTGCACTCGGGCTGTGCGGCTGCGAGACAATGGACATTTCAGAGGATGAAAAAAAAGAACTCGGCGGCATCGCGAAAGCGGCGTACGGCCTGAGCGGAACGAAGAAACTGACGAATGCGGTGAAGGCCGCCTTCGAGTCAGGAGCGCAGACGGTTTTCATGCCGCATCACGGAGTCGTGATCGCGGGGAAGTCGAAAGAAGAGACGATGGAAAAGGCGCTGCTGCTCGACCGGATCTGCAGGAGAAACTGCAGGGCGGAAATGGATGCGGCGAAGCAGAGCTCCGTATCCGGCGTTCAGGATTCTATCCGCAAAGTTTATCCTCACTCAGCGGTTGTCCGTACTCCGGCGGCAATGGCTGCGGCGGCAAAGAAGGAGCCAATCTATGCGCAGGTCGATGACATGGCGCAGATGATCGGCAAAGTCATTCCGTGCGCGGCAGGTGCTGAGGAGCAGGCGGTGCTTCCGCTTCTGCAGAAATTCGATGCAGTTCTTTTGCCGGGCATCGGTGCCGCCGTCAAAGCGGAAAATGAAGATGACTGCGAAGCGATGGGCATCCTGCTGGAGAAAGCGGCGCTGTGCCATCTGCATACGCTGGCCGCAGGAAAAGAGAAGGAATGCCGTCTCGGCGGACTCGATGTCGCCCTGCAGCATGTGGTTTACATAAAAAAATATTCCAGGCAGAAGAAATAGGAGGGGACCATGGATACGAAGAAAAAAGAAAGCACAAGGATGATCAAGTTCGTCCTGTTCTCGATTTCAGCCGGAGCGATCGAAATCATTACGTTCTCGCTTCTGGACACCCTGACCGACTGGCCGTACTGGCCGTGCTACCTGATCGCGCTGGTCCTGTCCGTCCTGTGGAATTTCACGCTGAACAGGGAATTCACGTTCAAGGCTGCGAACAACGTGCCGATCGCCATGCTCAAGGTCGCCGGCTACTATGCCGTCTTCACGCCGCTGACCACGATCCTCGGGAATTACCTGGCTGAGAATCTGGGCTGGAACGGGTTTGTCGTCACGCTCATCAACATGGCGCTCAACCTGACCACTGAGTACATTTTCGACCGCTTCGTCGTCTACGGCAAGGCAGTCGACACCAATAAACGGGCCGCGCAGGAAGAAGCCGGCACGCAGAACGTCAGCAGTGATGCGAAAGAAAATTCCGCATCTGAAAAATAGGAGGTATAAAAATGTCACAGCAGTCCGTTCCGAAAAAAGTGAACTGCGGCATCAGCCGCTGGGATGATCCGGATGAAATCAACGCTCAGCTCAAAGATCTTACGAGCCAGCCGATCTGGGAAGTGGACGACGATTATTACAACAACGTTATCCTGAAATACTACGATGAGAAATGCAGGGAGTCCCATGCCGTCTACGAAGAAGCCCAGAAATATATCCCGGGCGGCGTGCAGCACAACCTGGCCTTCAACAAGCCGTTCCCGATGTGCATGACCGCGGCAAACGGCGCGTATCTGACCGACAAGGACAGCAATTCCTACATCGATTTCCTGCAGGCAGGCGGGCCGACGATTCTCGGAAGCAATTATCCGGAAGTGAGAGAGAAGGTCTTTGAACTTCTCAATACCTGCGGACCGGTCACCGGTCTTCTGCATGAATCGGAAATGCTTCTGGCCAAAGAAATCAACAAGCACATGCCTCACGTGGAAATGTTCCGTATGCTCGGCTCCGGCACGGAGTCGGTCATGGCCGCGCTCCGCATTTCCCGGATCGCAACCGGAAAGAAACGCATCATCAAGATCGGCGGGGCTTATCACGGATGGTCCGACCAGATGGTCTACGGACTGAAGATTCCGGGAAGCCGCGGACTTCTCGAATCGCACGGTATTCCCAAGAGCGATTACGGCACGACGGATGAAGTGCGCCCGAACGACCTGAACATGCTCGAGGCGATGCTGAAACGCAACAAGATGAAAGGCGGCACAGCCGGCGTACTTCTCGAACCGGTGGGACCGGAGAGCGGCACGCGTCCGGTTGCGCTGAACTACAACAAAGGCGTGAGAGAACTCTGCGACCGTTACGGAGCCCTTCTCATTTTCGACGAAGTGGTCACGGGATTTCGCGTCGGCATCGGCGGCGCCCAGGACTTCTTCGACATCGTGCCTGACCTCACCGTCTTCGGGAAAATCGTGGCAGGCGGTTATCCCGCGGCGGGAGGCGTCGGAGGCAAGAAAGAATATGCCCAGCTGATGGCGGCAGGACTTGCGACCGGCAAGCACAGGGCTTACGTCGGCGGAACGCTCGCGGCCAATCCTCTTTCCAGCACGGCCGGCTACACGGCCATCCGCTGCATCGAGAAGACGAATGCCTGCGAGAAGGCAGGCCGGGCAGGCGACCGTCTGGCGGACGGACTCAAAGACCTGATCAAGCATTACGGGCTTCCGTTTGTCGCGTACAACCAGGGATCCATCGTACATCTGGAATGCACCGGCGCGATGAGCTTCGATTTCTCATCGATGTCCTTCGTTAAATCGGCGATGGGACTTCTGAAAAACAAAGACATGATGTACGTGCGCAAGGATTCCATGGAACGCATGGGTGCGGCCTATATGGCAAACGGAATCGTGACGCTGGCCGGCAGCAGGCTCTATACATCTCTTGCGGACACGGATGCCATTGTCGACGAAGCGCTGAATCATTTCGATGACGTCTTCAAGCATGTGAAGAAAACGGACAAGGGAATGGTACAGGCGAAATAATTGAAAAAGAACCGCGGGGACGGGGGTGGTGGTTCCGGAAAACCGGAACCACCACCCCCGTCCCCGCGGTTCTCAAATTCTACGGCACGAAATTTTCAAAGATGACGAGATGCCCTTCCTTTTCGGCCTGCTGCATGTCTTCCCGGCTCCGGATCGTCCAGTTGACTTCATGCCCGCGGAGCAGGCCGCAGGAAAGCCGGCACGAAAGATTCCTGCGCGAGCCGAAATCGTAGGCAATGAAATCCGGCCGCGTCAGAAAATCGTACAGAAGGTTCGTCAGGAAAAACCGGTTGATGACACCGAGACTTTTGTTATGCATATGGTTCATCGAAAGCTGCCCGCGGATGATATCCGGGCGGCTTTTTTTCAGATGCAGGATGACGTGCGGGTCAAAGCTTTCCATACACCATTTCACGGAAAAGCGTTCGAGGCAGGCGACCGTCGCATCGGTCAGCGAATTGTAATTTCTTCCGGCGGTCTTGATCTCGACGACCAGCGGCGTGCCGGACTTTGCAAACAGCGGCAGGACTTCTTCGAGAAACGGGATTTTTTCCGACGTTCCCATCAGATGCAGCCGGCGCATTTCCTCCGCCGTCAGATCCTCCACGCGCACGTCCTCACCGGTGACGCGCTTCAGATTGCTGTCGTGCACGACGGCCAGCTGCAAATCCTTCGTGAAATGAACATCGAGTTCGGCACCGAAGCCCTTCTCTGCAGCCAGCGCAAACGCGGGCAGAGAATTCTCCGGAATGCAGGGAAGAGAGTCAGGAAGACTGTGCAGTCCCCTGTGCGCGTACCGAAACTTCCCCAGGAATTCCCATCCGGGATGATTCACCCGCGGGGCAATCATGAAAAGCCATGCAGCAAACAGAACCGCCAGAACAATGACGATGATCAGCAGTGCAAAAATTTCAGTCCGCATCAAATGCCTCCAGACCTTTCTTTCCTTCCGGCTTGCTGTCCCCGTGCTTCACGAACTGCATCGTGACGAAGCTCAGCAGGACGAACGCAGCCGCATAAGGGAAGAGGGCATCGTAGCTGACATGGTTCAGGAGCCAGCCGGCGGCGATGGGCGTCACGATCTGGGCCGCCATGGAGAAGGTGTAATAGTATCCGGTGAATTTTCCGATGTCGGAGCCGCGGCACATTTCCACGACCATCGGCAGCGAGTTCACGTTGATCGAAGCCCAGGCGATTCCGACGAGCACGAAGAGCACGTAGAGGACCGGCGAAAACTTTGAACTGGCCAGCGTGAACAGGAACGCAGCGATGAAGCAGGAGGCCAGGACGATGATCCCGAAAAGAATCGTTTTCTTCCGGCCGACCCTTGAGGCGATGATCCCGATCGGAATATAGGAAATGATAGCTCCGACCGTCGCGACCGTCAGGCATACCGAAGCCTGCCCGAGCGCCATTCCCCATACGTGGTTGGCGTAGGTCGTGAACCACGTCTCGATCGCGTTGTATCCGATGAACCAGAAGGCGATGGAAAGCAGAAGGAAGCGGAGACTCTTTTTCACAGGCGGCGGCAGCTTTTCATTTCCGCTTTCGTCTTTCTCCGCAAGATTCTCTTCCGGGTGGGCCGATTCGTAGGCGTTCATTTCCGTCTCGATGGCTTTCTCATGAATCGTCAGCCGGATGATCAGCACAGACACGGCCATGATCACGGCGACACAGGCAAAGAGCAGGAAGTAGTCGACGTGCTCCAGGCCCTCCGTCCGCTTGGCGCTGTACAGCACCGAGGCGATGAGGAGGTAAATGATTCCGCCGACGGCACCCATTAAATTGATGACCGCATTTCCCTTGGAGCGCAGGGGCTTCGGAGTTGCATCCGGCATCAGGGCAATCGCGGGAGAGCGGTACGTGCCCATCGCGATCAGCAGAAGCAGAAGGACCGCGACGAAGGCGACGATTTTCCACGGCGCCGGCGCTGCGAAATAGCTGTTGTCAAGGACCGGCAGGAAGAACATCAGGACGATGGCCGCGGCGGTTCCGGAAAGAATGAAAGGCATCCGGCGTCCCATTGGGTTTTTGCAGCGGTCGGAGAGAGAACCGAAAAGCGGGAGCATGAAAATGGCGAGGATGTTGTCGGCCGCCATGAGGAGACCGGAAATCGTTTCATCCATTTTAAACGTATTTGTCAGGATCAGGGGGACGACGCTGTTGTACATCTGCCAGAAGGCGCAGATAGAAAGGAAGGCAAGACCGATCAGAACCGTGCGTTTCGAATTCAGCTTCATGGATTCCTCCTTATTGGCTTTAATAGAATGATTATAACATTTTTCCCGCGGGGGAGTTCTGTGTTATAATGTTAAAAACACTTTAACTGCTTTTTTTGCCCGCATGAGGGAACGGGGGAGTGCATGGATAAAAAGAATCGCGGACTTTTTCTCATACCTTTTTTCCTGATTGCCTTAACGGCAGTTCTTTTCCTTTCTCCAAAAACCGTTTCTGCTTCCGATTCGCAGGACCAGCATCTCAAGGTGAAGGCCGCCTATTTCTACAACGGCGACTTCATGCACAAAGCGGAGGACGGCTCCTACGAAAGATACGATGCAGAGTTTTATTACACGATCGCAGGCTATGCCGGATGGGATATTGAGTTTGTTGACTTCGACAGTCTGAACGATGCGACGAAGGCTCTGGAAGACGGCGCTGTCGATATCATGAGCGGCCTTGCCAAAACGACTGAACGCGAAAGCAAGTTCATCCAGTCGAGCCGGAAAATGTGCACGTCTCATATTTCCGTCCAGGTACGGGAAGACGACGACCGTTTCTCCGCAGGCGATACGGATACGATGACGGACATGACCTGCGGCATCCTCAAGGGTTCCATCCTGATTCAGCAGTACAAGGACTGGTGCAACAGCAACGGTCTGACGCCGCACATCACCGAGTACGATACGATTGATGAACGCAATGCGGCGCTGAAAGCAGGAGAGGTGGATGCCATCGCCGGAGGTTCGACGATCGAAGGCGCCCAGAAGATTGCCGAGTTCCCGGCGCTCGATCTTTATTTCATGCTCAACAAAAGCCGCACGGAAATGAAAGCGCAGCTTGACCGCGCGATGAATATTCTCCAGCTTCAGGACTCTTCCTTTGAAAATGATCTCTTTGCAAAATATTTCCCGGACACCAAGAACACCTCGCCGTCATTTTCCGCCGAGGAAAAAGACTACATCAAAAGACACCACCTGATCCGCGTGGCCTTCCTCAAGGACGACGCTCCGTTTTCCGAAACGGCAGCGAATGGGTCCTTCACCGGAATCCTTCCGGAATACCTGATGCACCTTTCCGAAAAAATCGGAACGGACTTTTCCTTTAAAGCCTACGATACCGTGGAGGAAGAGTTCGCAGCTCTTGCATCCGGCGATGTCGATGCGGTCGGAAAAGAAGAGAACGATGCCTACGATGCGGAGAAGCGCGGAGTCATCCTGACGAATGCCTACATCGAAATCAACCCGGTGCAGATTGCACGCGCCGGAACGAATACCATCCGCACGGCGGCCGTTTCCGAAAGCCTGCAGGACTGGGTCAGCAGAGCCCTGAAAAATAATCAGGAAGATCTTCAGCTTTCCGTCTATCCCAACGGCGTCAAATGCTTCGAAGCCCTGAAAACCGGAGAAGTCGATTCCGTCATCTGCTCGCAGCCGACGGCGACCTGGCTGCTGAACCGCAACCGTTCTTCCGATTACGTCGTCTCTTCTTTTGCAAGCGGAACCTTCAATATAACATGCGCGCTTCCGTCGACGGCGGACGGACGCATGCTGCGTTCCATCCTGAACAAGACGATCCGCACCGACACCGGCTACATCCAGCAGCTCATCACTTCCGATACGCTGGCGGATTCCGCCGACTTCTCGACCTTCTTCGACAAGCTGCCGGTTTCCCTGATTGCCACGATCGGAGTCATCGCGGCAGCGCTTCTCATCATTACCGTTCTGGCTCTTGTCATCATTCTCCGCCGCCGCAAGACGGAGCGGAAACTTGCCGCCAAACAGAACGAAGTTGCCGCCGAGATGGAAATGAACCGTGCGCGCCGCGAGTTCTTCGGTACGGTCAGCCATGACATGCGTACCCCGCTGAACGGCATCCTCGGCTTCACGGACCTGGCGCTGAAGAGCGACAAGCCGGAAGAAGTGCGCGAGTGTCTGAAGAAAATCCGCTCCTCCGGAAATGTCCTGAGCGGTCTCGTCAACGATACACTGATCATGTCCCGCATCGAGAACGGGAAATACGTCCTTCATCCGGAGACGAATGAACTTTCCGATACCGTGCAGGGCGTGCTGGAACCGATCCGCAGCATCGCCGATGAAAAAGGCGTTGCGCTTTCCGCGGACATTTCCGCCGTGCAGGGACACTGGGTCAGCGCGGACCGCCTGAGTATCCAGAAAATCCTGCTCAACCTTCTTTCCAATGCCGTGAAGTTTACGCCGAAAGGCGGGACCGTCACGCTGAAGGCATCCCTTGAACCTTCCAATGGAAATGAAAATGACAGCATCAGCGTCTTCCGTGTCTCGGATAACGGAATCGGCGTTTCCAAAGAATTCCTTCCGCGCATGTTCGAACCCTTCGCGCAGGAGAATGCTCCGGGCAGCGACATTTCCGGAAGCGGCATGGGCCTTCCAATCGTCAAGAGCATCGTCGAGGCCATGAAGGGAACCATCGATGCCGAAAGCACGCAGGGAAAAGGAACCACCTTTACGGTCCGCCTGCCGCTCCTTTCAGCAAAGGCTCCGAAAAAAGAAGATGCCGTAAAGAATGCGGATACGGAAAAACTGAAGGGAAAGAAAGCCCTGATCTGCGAAGACAACTCTTTAAATATGGAAATCATCAAGTCCATCTTGGAACGTTTCGGCATGTCCGTGACGCCCTGTACGGATGGCAACATCGGCGTGGAAACATTCCGCAGCAGCGTGATCGGAAACTTCGATATCATTTTCCTCGATCTCCGCATGCCGGTCATGGGAGGCATGCAGGCCGCCAGGGCCATCCGGGGAATGGACAGAAGAGATGCCAAGTCGGTTCCGATCTTCGCCGTATCGGCAGATGCCTATCCGGAAAATGTGGCGGAGTGCCTCTCCGCCGGAATGAACGGACACATTTCAAAACCGATCGATGCAGAGCAGTTGATACGCATCACGGCAGAGGCCTGTGCATGACAGAACTAGCTGCCGGAATCAGAAAATCTCTTCAGATGACGAAATCTTTAAGCACGGGAATTTTACTGAAAAGATAAGAGACAAGATAACTGCATATAAAGACGCAGATCGTCAGAAGCGGAACCGCAAAGACCGGCATGAATGAAACTGCCGTAAATCCAAGAACCTTCGTAAAGAAAGTAATAAGGAAATCGTGAACCAGATACATTCCGAAGGTCAGCTTTGAAATCCCTGTAATCATGGCTGCATGCTTTTCAAGAAAAACGGAATGCGGCGCATGCTTTTTGAAAAAGAGAAAGACTGCAGCAGCCGTGAAAAGAGTTGTCGGTAGCAGATAGGAGTACAGCCCTTCATAAGGTTTCCCCTCTTTGATGGAAATGAAGCTTGTCAGAATAACGGTAAAAAGAATTGACACAGCACCCAGACAATAAATCAGGCGCCGGTTTTTCCGGCTGACCGAAGAACTGTGCAGCAGAAATCCGCCGACGTAATAGCCGGTATAGCCTAAGACGAGAAAAAGATTCAGTTTCTTCTGAATGGCATCCATGCCGGACTGCAGTGAAGGAATCAGGAGCAGGAGATTTGCCAGGAAAGTGAAAATGAAAGAAAGAATGCAGAAGTAGACGGCCAGTTTCCGGTCGGTACAGATTTTGCGAAGAAAAGGAGTGACAATATAAAGACCGGCTATCATATAGAGAAACCATAAATGATAGCGGCCGAGAATAAATTCTTTACCGATTTCTTTGAATACATCGGCAGTGGGGTGAGCCAGTCCGTCCAGATTGCCGACAATCGCATAGAGTGCCGACCAGAAAATAAAAGCCAGCAGGATACGTAGAATATTCTTTCTGTAGAGTCCTGAAAGTGTTATTTCCCTTTCGGGATTCAGGAAAAGGGAGCCGGAGATCATGACGAAGACAGGAACGCAGAAGCGGACAGCGGAATCATAGAAGTTCAGTACATTCCAGTTAAAGGATTCAACCGGCGTATCGTACCATTTAGATGCGCAGACATGGAGCATCATCATGCAGAAGACCGCCATGATACGCAGGACGTCAAGATATAAAATCCTGTTTCTTGCCGATTTCGTCTGCATAGTCCCCTCCGCGTCCTGAAAATATACATAATATTCAAGAGAATTATAGATAGTATGGCAGAGGAAATACAAGAGAAACTTTTTCCCCAGGAATCGGCATTTTCAGATGTGATGCATTTTCGATTTTTTTGTGAAAAAACCTTGAATTGCGAGTGATTTGTGTTAAAATGGTTTCAACATGGTGGCGGAACGTGTACCTTTATGTCTACCTATCAATATTTAAGTATGGTACAGCGAAGTCATTCTTGATAATCTGCGCACCCTTAGCAGTGAGTCAGGGGAGGTGAAAAAAATGCCTGGCATGTGCAACCGGCAAACGTTATGCAACAATGAGTGACCGTGCCGGAAGCGTCAGTCGTGTCGGGTTTGATGTGATAAATGAGGGTGGAGCCACAGGGGTGTGGTCCCGGATCGCAGGGGTTGCGATCGGAGCGAAAAAACAAACCAAATTAGACAAAAGGGTTAAATGGAGGTTAAAGCATGAAGAATAAGGTTATGGGCAAGGCCCTTTCATGGGTGTTATCAGCAGCTATGGCGCTGACCATGAGCGGTGCAATCCCGGCTATGACATCGACAGTGTACGCAGGTAATACTAATCTGGAAAAGTCAACCAGTTTTTTCACCAGTTCGGTAAGCACTTTTTTCTAACCACGGTAACGAGTTTTTCGTTGTGACGGTAAGCAGTTCTTTCAGTACTACGGTAAGCACTTTTTTCAGGTAATACGGTAAGCAGTTCTTTCAGTAAGGATGCTGGTAAGTACCTTGAAAACCTATACCCCGCTGAACATATCCGGATGCTTCAGCCGGTAGGATTCTCCCCGGAGGGAGAAGCACACGGCATGGTGAAGTATCCTGTCGAGCATGGCGGTCGTCAGGACCGGGTCGCCCATCATCTCCGCCCACTCGGAGATCTCCTTGTTTGTGGTAAAGATGATCGAGGTGGTCTCGTAGGTGTCGCTGATAAAGGTGAAGAAGCGGTTTGCTTCGTCCCTTGTGATCGGCGTATATCCGATCTCATCAATAATGACCAGCTGTGCCTTCCTGATGTTCTTCAGCCGGAACCCGGCGGTGCGCTCGATATCGGCGTTGTCCAGGATCCTGGCGAAGCTGGACATGCGCTCAAAGCAGACGGTGTAACCGCTGTTGATCGCCTCAAGCCCCAGTCCCGTAGCGATCATGGTCTTGCCGAGTCCGGGAGGCCCGGCAAGTATGATGTTTGCCTTGGTATCTATCCAGTTGAGCTCTTTGAGCTGCCGGAGCTGGCTTTCGGTGATCCCGGAATCCAGCTCTGAAGGGTCGAACATCTCGATCGGTTTCGGATCCGGCGGCAGGTGCGCAGCTGCATAGTTCCTTTTGCGGCGGCGTGTGTTCCTGCCCTTTACTTCTGTCTCCAGAAGGTCAAGGAGCAGTTCGCGGTTCGTCGATTCGCTGCTCTCGGCGCGTTCCAGGATCGCGGGAAGGTCTTTGGCGGAATGCTTCAGCCCGAACGTTTCAAGGAGTGCAGTCAGCTTCTCTATCGGGATGTGGTCCGTATCAAGGCTGCGTATGACCTGTTTATTCATTCACGGCCGCCTTTCCTTCTGCAGCAGCGACGCGGTCGTCAAACGCCTTCTGGTAGGTGCCAAGGTCCTTCTTCTGGACATCTGAGCAGAACAGTTCTCCGTCGAGCGGCTTTACAGGCTTCATCGCTTCGAATACAGCCGAGAACTGGCCAAACTGGTAACGGTAATGCTCGCAGCAATAGGTCATCACTCTTGCGACCAGGCGACGGTCAGGGGATTCTTTATCCAGATACTCCTCGATCAGCGAGAACTGTTTTGTGAGGTATCGTGGATTCTCCTTCTTCACCCCGTTCACGAAATGCTGGAAATCCGTACAGTTCCATCTGCCCCGCAGCCTTTCGACGATAGGAAGCCAGCGCTCATCCGGTTTACGCTTGTGTTCCGGGAGCTGGAACGTCTGTCCGTGCAGCTCGCTTATGTCATGTGTGCAGAGATATGCCTTTTCAGCGTCGTAAATGTGCAGTTTCCTGCCGACAACCTTGTAGTAAACGGGATGGAAGCAGCAGTCACGCGGGACGGAATACTTGTTTGTCTTGTACTGGATATACGGGATACTCTTCAACGGGTACTCTGTAAAGCTGTTCGGGGAATCTTCGTACAGTGACGGGATCAATGGCCGCAGCGCCGCTTTCTCGATGCTGTTGAACACATTGACCGGGACGCAGTACGTGGACTGGTGGATCCGCTTATTCTTGCGGTCGAGCCAGCCGGGGAGCATCCTCCAGACATCATCGATGCAGGTGATCTTTGTCTTCCTTGCGGAGAAAAAGCTCGTTTTGCAGAACTTCACGGAATTCTCGATCGGGCCCTTGCTTTCCGGATCAGCCTTATGGCAGACCCAGAGCTTCAATCCCTGCTCAGTACAGAAATCCTCGAACGACTGTGTCTTTATGACTTCCCCATAGGTCTCGGTGTTCACGAAAACGGCATCCTGGTCGATCACCAGTTCCCTTGCACGGCCGCCCATGCGGCAGAATGACCGGTAAATGGCCCGGCAGGCATCGATGGAGCTGAACTTGTGATCCTGTGCATAGACCATCAGCAGGCGGCTGTAGCGCATCAGAAGGCAGATGAAGTGGATCGTGATGCGGCCGCTGACGTTTTCCTGTCCAAAATCAATGAGCATCTGCTCGCCAGGAGACGTATCGAATATATGATCGTATATCCTTGTATTCTTCGGACTTTCCGTGACGGTGCCGTTCCTGCGGAGATAGCGGACATAGTTCCGCAGGGTCTGCGGATTCCCGGGCAGCTTTCCGCATTCCCCGCTGTCAATGAATTTCTCTTCGAGGACATCATAGACAGAGCTGATGTACAGGTCGCCGTTGCCGGCGTTGTTCCGCAGGATCTCGATGATCACAGAGCGGAACGGTTCGTGATCGAACGCTTTATCCTTTTCAAGTTTCTTTCCGGGGTCGTCAGGGGCGACGTCCATGTCGTAATACTTCCGTATCGTCGGAACGGACGGTGGGTCCATCCCCTGGGACTTGTAGTAATCTACGATGTCACTTTTTGTATAGCCGCGGAGCTTGAGATCCTGTATTTCCTGTATCATGACTTTTGTCAGCATCGCCGTTTTCTCCTTTCGTATGCCATAAGATAAGTATACGAGTTCGGGCGATGCCCCTCCTGTGATTTACTCGCCGCACAGGAAAAAAGTCCTTACCGCCAATAGAAAAATTTCGTTACCATGCCGAAAAAAAAGTGCTTACCATGCCACTGAAAAAACTCCTTACCGTCATAAGAAAAAACTGCCTACCGTGCGATGAAAAAACTCATTACTGTGCGGCTGTAAATTCATCTTACCGCGTACATACTAATCTTCCGACATATGCATCTGCAGGTGTAGCGCTTAAATCGAGTATTTACTTTGGCTCAAATGGATTGAAAGGTGCTGAAAATGCACAAGAATGGACTGTAAGTAAAGTCTTTGTTAATGCCAGTGGTTCGGCTACTGGAGTTGTTGAGATGATTAATACTGCTGCAGCAGCTTCAGATGCATACGGAAATGTCGGAACAGTTCTTGGAAATGCTTATACTGCTGATATTGCCGCAGGAGAAAAAGGTGCTGTTGCTACGACAGCGGTTGCTGCATCAACAACACCAATAGAAACAACGGAAAATTATCCTTCAACTTATAAAGCACACCTTTCAGATTTAGATGGTGCAAAATCAGATGCTTATGTTCTTCCGTCAGCAGCCGAGTTTTTAGCTTCTGATGCAAATTATAGTACCGCTTGGACAAGAGACAACGTAAGTACTACGACAAATGGTACGAAATACAATGTTGATGATGCTTCAGCTGCTACATATGCAAAAGATACTTCGACGAGCAAGTATGGTGCTGCCGCAAATACAGTGACAACAAATGCAATTTACCCGGCAGTTAGCATTGATCTTTCAAAAGCTTTGTTTATTAATGTAGATAAATCTTTAACATTAATTGATTCCAGTATTGACGCTAAAATGCCTGCTTTTACTACAAAAATCAGTGGCAGTACTATAACTGCAACATTTGCTTCTGATCCTACAGAAGATGGCACATACAGCCTTTATTATCTTGAATCAAGTGGTGCTTATGATGCAGAAGATTCAACAGTAATAGCTTATGCATCAGTTTCACTTACTAATAATGCAGCTGATGTTACTGTTACAAGTACATCTAATAACCTGTACTTTATGCTTGTAAAGAATGGTGCTTCAACATCAACAGGTATCCAGACTGTTTATTGCTCAACGCCTAAGGTTTCTTCTTCTTTTACGACTCCTTCATCCAAGAATTTTAAAATTGCTGCAACCGATTATACAGGGTCTGCTTTCTATGCAGAAACAATTTTAAATCTTATTTCTGCTGCAAAGACGAACGGCGACGTGATTGATGGAAACAATGGTGGTGATGATAGTAAATACACAGACGATGAAATCGGAATTACTGGCATTCGCAAGGGCACAACCGTTTATGCAGCAGATTCAAAAACTGGAAAAATCATTACAAGTGATAAAGCAGTTGATGCAGGAACCTACGATGTATTAGGTTATATCAAAAAGAATGGTGTTTCTGATGGTGGCACACAGTTTGGTACAGCCGGAACAGCAACCGAACCTATTGTACTTGGAAAATTGGTTGTTAATCCGATTACTTTAGTACTTACCGGAGGAATAAGCAAAACTGCTAGTTTTGAACTTGCTGATCTTGACCAGTTTGCTGATACTTCGTACACTGTCAAGAATCTTCCTCTTACAGGTACAGGCATTGTTACAAAGGATAAAGGCAAAGTAAATCTCACAAGTGCTTCTGTTATTCTTGTGACAAATGCAGGTGACAAAGAAGAAGATACTACAGCAACAAAGACTCCTGGTGATAAGTATACTTATATTAGTGTTACGAAAGGTGCAATTGATAACGCTAACTACACTGTTGCAGCAACAAAGATTACTGATATGACTGTCACTGTCAAGGCTGCTACAATTAAGAGCATCACAGTTAAAAAGAATCCGACAACAACAAATTATGCGACAGGTACAGATTTTGATCCAACTGGGCTTGTTATTACTGTAACGCTTGAAGGTGGACAGACAGAAGATATTTACTATGATGGGACAGCGGCAACTGCGTCTGCGTTCTCTTTTGATCCTTCTACAAGTCTTACAACAGATGACAAAGAAGTAACTGTTACATATACAGCTGATAACGAAGATTATGTTTCCACAAAAACTATCCCGATTACTGTTACAGATACGAAGGTTGAGTTAACAAAAATTGATATTCCGGCAAAGATTACTGTAAATGTTAACGGAACAGTTGCGCTTCCTTCAGTTACCTATACACCGCTTAAAACAACAGATTCGAAGGTTGTTACTTGGACGATGCCTGTAACTGATTCTTACGACTCGACAACAGGAAACCATACGATTATCTATGATGCATACTTTGTAGATGCAGACGGCAATGCGGCGTTCACTTTTGATAATAGCACTCATAATAATACAGCAGAATTTACATCTATGATTGCCAATGTGAATGCAGTAGCAGTTAAAGGAAATGCAACAAACTTAACTGGAGTTCCTCTTAAGGCAACATCAAAAGTTGACGAAAACATTAATGATACTTGCAAAGTTATTGTTTCTAAGAATAACAATTCAGTAGAATGGATGCGTTTAAGTGGTGACGGCAGATATGATACTGCAGCTGCTACTCTGAGAGAGGCTTATGTTGACGAAGACACAAAGCCGACTAGCGCGGTTCTTGTATCTGGAGAAGCACCGTGGGATGCTCTTTCAGCAAGTGGTTATGCAGGAAGACATGACATGCCAATACTTCTCACAACACCGAATGCACTTCCAGATGCAACAGCTAAATTAATTACTGACTGGGGCATTACGGATATAACAATCATCGGCGGAACGGCGTCTGTTTCAGATGCTCTGCAGACAGAACTTGAAACAAAATACAGCATTACAACAAATCGTATTGCAGGTGATGACCGTATTGATACAGCTGAACAGGTATTTGCTGAAGATGATCCAGATAATTATACAGCAGTTGTAACTTATGGTTATAATTATGCAGATGCACTTTCAATTTCTGGTGCAAGTTATGCAAATGCATTTGTAACTGTTTTAGCAAAAGAGGATCACACACTTTCAGCAACTTCGAAGTCAATTATTAAAAATGCTTCTCAGGTTCTGATTCTTGGCGGCGACAAGGCTGTTAGTACTACAGTGGATTCTTACCTAGATCAGCAGGGTGTTGACTACACTCGTCTGAAAGGAAATGATCGTTACGAAACATCAGCTGCTATTGCACAGTGGTATGTTGAAGAATCTGGGTTAGATGCAACTTACGATAAGACAGTATTTGCCTCTGGAGAAAACTTCCCGGATGCCTTAAGTGCAGCTACACTTGCAGGCAGGAATAACTCTCCGGTACTTCTTATCAATGGAACTACTGGTGCAGGATTCGATCTTGTGGCAAAATCATATGTTAAAGCATCATCTGAGGTAAGTGGACTTTATATTGCAGGTGGTGATAAAGTTATACCTACTGATACAAGTGTTAAAGCACTTACAAGTAACTGGTCTTCTTCGAAGCAAGTTACTAAATGGTCATAATAAAGGGTTTCAGATGTGATGCATTTCTTCATGCAGCGCATTTAACCACGAAGAGCCCAGGCGTGAATAACGTCTGGGTTCTTTTATATCACGGAATAAACGTGAGCCTCGATAGACAATATGTAATGACCTCCAGTTTGTAGCAACGTGGATTTACCTGTATACTATAAACTGCGAAAGTAAATAGTAATGGGGATTACCACATACAAAAGGAGGCCATCAAATGAATTATAGCACAGTCTACGTTGGAATGGATGTACACAAGGAATCTTTCTCTCTTTGCTGTTATACGAATGAGATGGAAAAAGCTGAATATCCTCAGAAAGCTGACGCACATTACAGCAAGATCATCAACTATATTGAGGCTATGCGATTCCATTATGGGAACGACGCTCTTTTCATATGCGGTTATGAGGCCGGCTGTCTTGGATACACGCTATATCATCAGCTGACTGATCACGGTCTGAAGTGTGTCATTCTTGCCCCGACCACGATGCTGCAGCAGCGGGGCAAAAAGAAGGTCAAGACGGATAAACGGGATGCAGCGCTTATTGCCAGATGTCTGGCGCATAATGACTACTCACCCGTACACATTCCTACTGATCAGGATGAACAGACAAAAGAGTACATCCGAATGAGGGATGACCACAAGCTTGCCCTCAAGAAAGTGAAGCAGCAGATCCTTTCATTCTGCCTGCGGCACAATTATTGTTATGACGGTACAAAAAATCATTGGACAGAGGCTCATCTGAAGTGGCTGGAAGCTTTGAAGCCGGAAGGCCTCTATCAGGAGATACTGCAGGAGTACCTGCTGACACACCGCACTCTTGTGGACAAGATTGAACGTCTGGGCAAAAGGATCGACGAACTATCCTCTGGGAAGAGCTATAAGGAAAATGTACAAAAGCTTTCCTGCTTTATCGGTGTCAAGAAAGTCACTGCCCTGTCTGTCATAACCGAGATCGGCGATTTCAAGCGTTTTGCTTCTGCCCAGAAGTTTGCTTCCTTCCTTGGACTGACTCCGGGGGAAAACTCAAGCGGGGATGGACAAACCCGTCTCGGAATAACAAAAGCAGGCAACCGCCATCTAAGGATGCTTCTGATAGAGGCTGCCCAGGGTTATTCCCATGGGCAGGTTGGTTTCAAGTCGAAAGCCCTGAAAGCGCGGCAAGGAGGCAATACACCGGAGGTGATAGCCTATGCGGACAAGGCGAATGAGCGACTGCGGAGACGATACTACCGGATGGTTCTGCATAATAACAAGAAGTCTAATATAGCCAAAACCGCTATTGCCAGAGAACTTGCATGTTACATCTGGGGAATGATGACGGAGGATATGGCATGAGGTACAACATCGTCCCGTCAATGTCAAGGACAGGCCGCCTGCGGCGGTGCTGCGCATCCTTGACCTCACCGTTCCGATGTTGGATGCGGCACCTAAGCTGATGTAAGCTGGCTTTCGCCGGATTCCATCAGCTACAGACAACTGAAAGCATCTTGATAGGGCTGCGGCCTTTTCAAGGTTCGAGCGATCTACGATCAAACTATGTTGGCACGGGCAACCGCGATCCACGCCGATAGACAGTAGCGCTCACGGCGGAGCATTGACTTGTAGGTAAGGAGTAATCCGAATCCACGTATATCAGAGTGGCCAAAGCCGGGAACTGATGATCCGTAGCTCTATCCGGGTGCTTTCAGATACAATTAAAAAGTTTGTGATGATTTTTGGCGAAATTTATCTCTTGACAATGGTCATTACATATCAGTTTGTTTGTAAGTAAGCGCAAAGTATTACCGCGTAGGGGATGAAACAACATTGGAGCAATTTACTCCAACTTTAAGTTAAAGTATCCTGCTCCAATTCCCGAAGTTCGCTGTCCGTAACCTGAACCTTGACTGACTGGCTGTATCTTTCCTGCATTTCTTCCGACCACGGCAGGATGTCGTCTATGCGTCCGGACCCGTTAGCGTGATCCCGCATATATTTCATCACATGTTCCAGGTAAGGCTTGATATGCAGGCGGCTTGCCTTGGCCGTCTCGATCAGACTGTATATGGCGCAGCTGGCAACTGCACCGTTCACGGAATCGGAAAAAAGCCAGTTCCGCCGGCCGACTGCGAACGGGCGGACATGGTTCTCCGCCTTCTGATTAGAAATCTCCAGGTGTCCGTCCAGGAGATAATTCTGCATGAACGGCCACATGTTCAGGGCATAGTCCACCGCTTTCCCGAGACGGGAACCTGCGACAGGCTTCTGTCCATCCAGCCAGGTGCGGAATCCGTCCAGCACCGGCTTTTCATGCTCTAGACGGGCATTCTTGCGCCGATCGGCGGCCATGCCGGCGAATTTCCGTTCCCACATGAACAGGGTGCTGCAGTAGTCCCGCCCAGCCGACGCAGGTGATCCCGGAACCTCCTTCCCGTCCTTCCGGGGGATGGCATCCGAGAACTTCCGCCTTACGTGGGCAAGGCAGGCGCAGCGGATGACCCCGCGGACTTTGTTGTATCCCTGGTATCCGTCGCACATGAGGTAATGCCCCTTGAAGCCATCCGTCAGCTCCACGGCGTTCTGCCCTGCGCGTGTCGCCCGGTAGTTATAGATCACGATCGGCGGCCCCGTATCTGCATCGCCGCCACTGCAGACGAGCCACATATAGGATTTCCGGGAGGCAGTCCGCCCGTCCTCGTGCAGGACCTGCATCGGGGACTCGTCTTATGATAAGCACATGATTATGTAAAGTTATCAAGAAAACGGCGTTGTTTTATTGTGTTCTTTTTCAGGATGCTTTACATAATACAATCCGAGATGCCTACCTCATATATTTTCCTTTAGCCAATCTAAGAGGTTTTGTTTCTCTTTATCTGTAAAAGAGGTAATTGCTCCGTCAATGTTGGAAGCCGCTGCTTCCAAAAACTTACGTTTGACTTCAGGATTAGATTTGGCATAGATTTCTGTCGTCGTAACGGAAGAATGACCGAGGAAATCTCTGATGTATATGAGGTTGACTCCGCTTTCCAGCAGGTGCATCGCCTTTGAATGCCGTAGTACGTGCGGGTGCATTTTGACGTTACCAATTAGTGAACTATTCTTTCTCTTCGCTTCGCCCGTGTATTTATTCAAGATGTATGTTACGCCAGCACGGGTCAATGAATCGTGGTGACGGTTGGTGAATAGGTACTCCGAAGGGTCGGATATGTGATGCCTGCTGGTGTAACATATGATGATTGAGGATACCTTTGGGCTGATTGGGATGACCCTTACTTTGCTGCCTTTTCCTTTTACAGTAATAGTGGGCGGTGATGTGAAACAAACATCGCCGTAGCGGGCGTCGATTATCTCCTGAACCCGGCAGCCTGACTCGTATAGCAACGCCAGTAGCGCTAAATGTCGGATTCCCTCATCTGTATTAGGATCCGGCAAGCTTAACAATAGGGACACCGCATCTACAGTAATGTAATCCACGGTTTTAGTGCTCCCTTTTTTTTGCTTTATCCCTATGATAGACTGAAAAATGTCCATGTATTCCACAGCATTCGATGAGGCATAACTGCTGAAAGACTTCAACGCTGCTAATCGCTGATTTCTTGTGGGTACTGAGCATCCCCGCTCTTCTTCCAGCCATGTGAGGAAAGAGAGGACGTTATCCTTTTTGAACATGTCTATCGTCACTCGGCTATGTCTGCACAAGTGCTGTTCACTCGAAAAAGATATCAGCAACACAAACGTGTCCCGGTACGACCGGATGGTGTTTTCCGAATATCCAGCTTCATTCGGCAGATAAGTTGTAAAAAATGAAGTTATGAGATTTGGTATGGTGGTATTCATCATTCCACCTCCGGAAAGATTGCGTCTGCCTGTGCGCGAGTGTAGTGCAGGACGTCCATGAAATAATGCTTGGTCAAACGCAGATAGTATTCCGTGGATTCGACTCCCTTATGCCCCATGTAGGTACTTAGCACTGGCAAAGAACAATAGGGATCGGTCCCGTTTTCAATGGCATGTTCCAGTGAATGGACGGCAAAAGTATGACGCAGATCATGGACTCTTGGATAACGACCATTAGACATTGGCTGGATACCTGCCTGCGCCATAAGCTTGCGGAACATGTTTCGGATGGTGATGGCGGAATAGCATTCTCCTTTCAGGGCAGGAAAGAAGTAATCATTTCCCTGCCTTTCTACCCGGGAATCGTATTTTCTAAGGTAACAAGTCAGGGAATGTGACATGGGAACCATTCGAGAGACACCGTTCTTTCCATTCCTGAAAGTGATAATACCTTCACAAAGGTCGATGTCTTCATTTTTCAAGGCCAAAGTCTCACCGATCCTTGACCCACAGGCGTAAAGCACACGAAAGACAGCCGGATAAATATGTGGCGTATTGACAAACTTGTTCTTGTTCGGTCCAATGCTGTCAGCACACTTAAAGATTGCTCTGATCTCCTCCTCGGAAAAAATATACGGCATGAAGTCTTTCGGACACTGTATGAGTATGTCAGGGAATACGAACGGATCTAAGCCCTTTCTTTTTAGGAAAAGGCCGTACTGACGTATAAGCGACTGGTTTGCGTGCATTGTTCTGGGGCGTGCATCGGAATACTGCATCAAAAAGGAGTCGGATGTTTCCCTGGTGAGGTGTGTCACATCGTGCGCAGCATCGTGGCAATACAGGAAGCCCATGAGTTTGGAAAGCATTTTTTGGTTGTCATAGCCAACTTTGAACCCTAATGATTGCTTGAACGAGACATATTCTTCAGCCTCTTTTCTGTACTCGTCAGGAAACCGGAAATCAGTTTTAATCTTCATCCGGCACCTCCAACGCAAAGCGGGCAAGGGTATCAAAGTCGATATTCAGATACGTTTTCGTAGTGTTGAGGTTCGTATGGCCAAGAACATCTTTGATGACGTGCATGGGAGTGTTAGCATTCAGCAGGCTGCTCGCAAGAGAGTGCCGCAATGCGTGAGGACCATGCTTCCGCTTCGAGATATCAATTTCCGCCAGGGAAAAGTAACTGGACACGATGTCATAGATTCTGGAAGCCGACAGCATTCCGTAATCATTCTTGACACCCACGAACAGTAAACTTGAGAAACATGACGGACGTGAGTAGCGGATGTAGTCAATGATCGCGTACTTCAGGTTCTCCAATAGCGGAAGTTGGTTGAATACTTTCGTCTTGTACTGAGTGAATTCTATTGTTCCACGTTCCCAATGTATGTCAGAGAGTTCCAACCTGGCGATGTCACTTGAACGAATTCCGAGTGCCGTAGCGAGCAGAACGATGGCGAGGTCCCGTTTGCCGTTCGGCGATTCTGTATTGATGCTTTTAATGAGCTGCTGTACTTCTTTTGTCGAATAGAATGAGAGGATTCGGTCCCTCTTG
>Ga0183097_10414_pt1 | contig 88482 bp, 88 predicted proteins | sample BioMet8_FD_128883 | JGI IMG/M metagenome (GOLD analysis project Ga0183097, IMG submission 128883) | Microbial communities from bioreactor (seeded with sewage sludge) at Lawrence Berkeley National Lab, California, USA - Biofuel... | ecosystem: Engineered > Bioreactor > Anaerobic > Unclassified ... | reverse complement strand
GCAGACAGACAAGCTGCCAAAAGTGAAAGAACTGAGTGCCGAGTATACGCAGGTCCTTGCAGAAAAGAAAGCTGCCTATACCGAGTACCGGCAGGTAAAAAAAGAAATGCAGGAATATGGAATTGCCAAACAGGATATTGACCGCTTCCTGAAAATTGATGAAGAAGCGCAGCAACAGGAAAAAGAAAATAAAAAAGAAACAGCAAGATAGCCAGCGGGGAATTCATTGGATGAAAGTCTGATGGGTTCCCCTTTTTTTGCGTGTTAAAACGAGCCATGCGATCAAAACAAAAAGCAGATGAGGCATGCTTGCACGCACGAATCTGTTTTTTGTTTTGAGCATACGGCGAATGCCGCGACACTGAGATGAAGCGAAGCGCAATCGAAGTGCCGGCATGGCGTAATTAAAGAAGAGGCATTCAGCGCTCACATGTGAGTGCGTGGCCAGACTCAAAGAGTCTGATCAAAGGGGATTGGGGATACGTCACCAACGAGCGTAAGGCCAACTTGTACAAGCTGGCACTGCTCGCTAATTTGTGAAATGCCCGTATCCGGGCTTAGAGCTTTTGTGCTCATGTACGTTTAATGGACAATGAAAATGTTAATTTTATAGTGTCGGAAAGGACTGGTGTATTATAACGCAAAATTCTGAATTCTGTTTCAAAAACTACCACATAAGTTTCGAGATATCGAAAATTGTATTTGCTATTAACACGCCTATAGACTATAATAAGTATAATTGGTTCAAATAGGATGCCAAGAACATGTTTCTATAGAACGATAAGAGGTAATTGCATGTCTGTATCATACAATGGTTTGTGGAAGTTATTGATTGACAAGAATATGAAGAAAATGGATCTGGTCGAAGATGAGAAAATTGGTATCAGCTCCAGTACTCTTGCCAAGATGAGCAAAGGTGAGCCGATATCTATGTCCATTTTGGAAAAGATATGTAGAGCTCTCGATTGCAATCTTGGAGATGTAGCCAGCTTTGTGCGTAATGAGGACGACAAGCAGACTGATGCAAAATAATCTTAAAAGAGATCGGAGAGTAAATGATGATTGAAGCAGATATTTATGGTATGCCCTATGTGTGTAGGACGAAGGACCTGCTGTGGGCACATGAAACAAGACTAATTTTTTCACTTTTGATGAATGATGGCCTGTCCATGAATGATATAAAACAAAAAATAGAGGATGAGAATATCTTCAATGCTGCATCTGTAAGTCGTGCTAAGGAAACACGACAGGCACTGACCAGACGAAATGCAGCCGTCGATGATGACTTTAGAAATACACTTTTGAAATCATCCGATGAAATTCAGAAGGTCATGTGCATTATCTTGATTATGATAACTGACAGGACGTTTTATGAATTTATGGATCTTGTATTCAGAGAAAAACTGATTACGGGAGACTTAAAGCTATCTGATGCAGATGTTATTGGATACATACATGAGATCCAGGCAAAGGATGAAAAGGCATCTAAGTGGACGGATGCAGGAATAAAAAAACTTCGAAGCCAGTATTATATGATTTTGCGTGAAGCAGGACTTCTCTCGACCGGAGATCTTAAGAACCAGAAGCTGCTGAAACCAATCCTTCCGCCATTATATACGGATTATCTGGATGATAATGGCATGGAGAGAATTTGCCGCATACTTACAGGAGAAAGATAATGAAGACAATAGAAGAAAGGCTCGACATCCTGGAAGAAAAGATGCGGGCGGAGTCCTTCAGAACAAATAAGGGACTTGGAAATGAAGTTGGCTATTATGTTTTTGATTATGAACCTCATCAGGAGCTGATAGTCAGAAAGAGAATAGAAGAACTTAAGAATACCAATACAGAACTGAAATTTGGATATCAGTTGATCATCTATGATCTGTACGAACTGATACTTCAGTTGCTTACAGAAGAGGATGCACTTGAAGATCTGAAAGAGCTTGAGGAAGAGGAAGGTACGGAATATGTATTCTCAAGTATTTCAGAGATTCTAAAGTTTGATGACAAAGACAGCCTGATTGTGAACTATATCGTAGAGCATACACCACAGGATGCGGTTGTATTCCTGACAGGAGTAGGAAAGTGCTTCCCAGTGTTAAGGTCTCACAAGATTCTAAACAATCTGCATCAGGTTATGGATCATTGCCCGGTCATACTTTTTTATCCGGGACGATACACTGGTGATTCACTGAATGTATTTGGTGAATTAAAAGAGGACAATTATTACAGGGCATTTCCACTGGTTGAAAAATAAGAGAATAATTAAGGTCAGAGCGAAAGGTGAATCAAGATGAAGATTTATGACATGTTTGAAAAAAAGATCGACAGACCGATTACTGGAGTTGTAAAGGTAGGTCAGATTGAGGAAGAGGATAAGAAACAGGAACTGGAAGAGTACGTTGTCACAAGAGGGCTGACAAAGCATTTCAGAGAGTTCTTTGCCAACTATACAAATAGTATTAAGAATCCTACTGATGAGATGGGCGTATGGATCTCCGGTTTCTTTGGAAGTGGTAAATCTCACTTCTTGAAGATTCTGTCATATGATCTTGATAACGCAGTTGTTGCTGGAAAGCATCCCTGGGAATATCTTGTAGAGAATAATCCTGCGCTTAAAGATGATGCTATGCTACTTGCAGATATGCAGCTGGCGGCAAACGCATCTACAGATGCAATCCTCTTCAATGTAGATTCCAAGAGTGCAGCATCAGCTAAATCTGACAGTAACGCAATCGTCATGGTGTTTAATAGGGTATTCAATGAAAAACTTGGATACATAGGTTCTGTTCCTGCACTTGCTGATCTTGAGAGACAGCTGGATGAGGAAGGACAGTATCAGAAGTTCCAGGATACATATAAAGAAGTGACGGGAAATGATTGGAAAGAAACTCGTCATAAGTTCAAGATCATGCGCAGCAAGGTTGAGAAGGCACTTGTTCAGATGGGTTATATGTCTGAAGAAGATGCTGCTCTTTGGACAAAAGAATCTTCAACACAGAGCTATCAGATTGCAATTGATGAATTCGCAGATAGAGTAAAGGCCTATGTTGACAGAACTGGCAGACGTGTTGTTTTTCTGGTAGATGAAATCGGACAGTTCATCAGTACTGACTCTCATCTCATGTTGAACCTTCAGACCATTACCGAGGAACTGGGAACCAAGTGCAAGGGCAAGGTATGGGTTATCGTAACGGCTCAGGAAGATATTGACTCCATGACGGAGAACATGCAGGAGCGTGCAAATGATTTTTCTAAAATTCAGGGACGTTTCAAGACAAGACTGTCTCTTTCATCCGCGAATGCTGATGAGGTAATCAAGGAAAGAATCCTTAAGAAAAAAGACTCTGGTAAGAAAACTCTGATGGCACTTTATGATTCTGAAGAAATAACGATTCAGAACGTGGTTGATTTCCAAGGTACTGCCATTGAGATGAAAAAGATCAAGAACTCGGAGGAGTTCGCTGACTGTTATCCGTTTCTTCCGTATCAATTTAATCTGTTAGCAGATGTTCTTAATGCAATCAGACTTAACAGCTCAACCGGAAAGCATCTATCTGAAGGTGAGCGTTCCATGCTGGGAGCTTATCAGAAGGCAGCTGAGTATGTAATGAATGGAGAAGAAGGAGTTCTTGTACCTTTCTATAGATTTTATGATGACCTGATCAAGTTCCTTGATCATACTCATGCAGGTGTTATTCAGAAAGCATATGACAATGAGAACCTCAATCCTCTTCATGATGAAAACTGCTTTACGGTCAACGTATTAAAAACACTCTTCCTTCTGAAATATGTAAAAGGAGTAGATCTTACAATTGGAAATATTGTGAGCCTCATGATCACTAATATTCATGATGACAGGAAGAAGCTCAGAAATGAGGTCGAGGAATCTCTGCAGCTTCTTGTAAGAAATCTTCTTGTATCTCAGATTCAGGATACATATGAATTCCTGACAGACGAAGAGCAGGACATAGACAGAGCAATACGTGAAAGAAATATTCAGCAGGCTGACGTAATCAGGGCTATTACAAAGCTTGTGTTTGACTCTATATATAACAACTCAAGATATCGTGTTCCGAAATTCAATGGACGTTATACATTTGCATTTAACCAATATGTAGATAATGTTCCATTCAAAAATAATCAGAACAGCGAGATAGGACTTCGTATCATAACGCCTAAGTTTGCTTCAAGTGAGGGCGGCGCTGATGATATGACTCTTACCCTGATGTCAGGCAGAAATCAGGAAGTTATTTTAAAACTCCCTGTTAATACTGTTGATTATTATAATGACCTTCTGTATTCGCTGAAGATCGATGACTATATTCGAAATGTGGCAGATCCGATGAAGGGTAAGTCAACAATTATAAGAGCAACCAGGATGCAGGAGTCCGGAAAGCTTAGAGATGCATCGATATCATCTCTTAAAATAGCTATAGGTGAAGCTGAAGTCTTTATTAATGGACAGAAGATTACAGATATCACAACCCATGAGCCGACGACAAAGATAAATTCGGCACTTGAAAGACTTGTAGATACCATTTATTACAAGCTTTCATATATTGATTCTCCAAAGGATGATAACGATACAAAAAAGCTTTTTGCAAGAGATAATCAGACATCTCTTTCTCTTGAAGGAACGAAGGAGCCTAATTCTGGTGCAGTCGAAGAGATGAAGGAGCACGTGCGTCTTACATCTTCTGATCACACCAGTATTTCAATGAAGAGTCTGATTACAGATTTTGCAGGAGCACCGTGGGGATATAACGATACAGACGTTAAATGGCTCGTTGCAAAAGCATTTAAGGATGGTGCTGTTGCTCTTTATGTTGAAAAAGAGCCAGTAACACTATTTAACAGAACGCCGGAAGACTTGGGTAATTATTTCACTTCCCGCAAATATGAAGATAAACTTCTCTTCAAGGCGAAGACAATTACGAATCCTGCACAAGTAAAGACCTGTAAGGATATTATAAAGCAGCTCTTTAATAGGACAGAGACAGATAATGATGCGGACAAGGTTATGGCTACCTTCCGCCAGGAAGCAAAGGACGCAGTTAAAGACTGTAACGAGATGCTGAAAGAGTGTGCTCAGGTCAAGGAATACCCTGGTAAGGACACTTTACAGCAAGCAGTTAAGATTCTGTCAGAGATCCAGATTGTTGATGAGACCTCGCTTTTCTTTAAGAAAGTAACACAGCAAAAGGATGATCTGCTTGATCTGGCGGAAGAACTTGCACCTGTAAGTACTTTCTACACTACAGGAACTCAGCAGAAGATATTTAATGAAAATGGTCTTCGTGCTATACGTTTCTATGACAACAGTAAGGAACATATTAACAGCGAAGAGCTAACAAAAGTAATGGAGGAGATCAAGAAGATTGTTCATCACAAGACTCCATATAACCTGATTAAGAATCTTCCTGCATTGTATGAGTCCTTTATGGAAATATACAGTAAGGTACTCGATGAAAAGCTTGTACCGGTACTGGATGTTATTGAACAAGATAAGAATAATGTCCTTAACTTCATGAAGGGACAGTTCTATGAGGATGAGTATAAGTCGAAGGTAAGCTCAGAATTCTTTGATCTTGCAGAGAGAGCCAAGAAGGAGAGTGATATCTCTGACATGCTTGGCTTTAAGGATAAGGCAGATAGTCTTTGTAAGACCTGGCTGGATCGCTTTGCCAATATGACTCCGCCTGTTGCTCCTGTACCACCAACACCAAGTGATGATCCAGATCCAACACCTGTACATCCGACAAAACGCCAAAAGACACTTATGGCTCGTGACATCACATCAGAGACATGGGTTATCTCAAGTGATGAGGATCTTGAACAGAATCTGGATAAGATCAGAGCGCGTGTTAAAGAGGAACTTGCGAAGAACGATATAGTACAGCTTAAATTCTGATAAAAGAAGGATTGATTATGAATAAGACAGCGATAAAGAATTTTGCGATTTGGGCCAGGACCAAACTTCGTAGTGATATTAAAATCAGAGCAGGATTTTTGGGTATAAATGAGGGTGGCATCGCCACACCTCTTCCTGCTTCTACCCCTGAAATAAAATATTTTGAGGTGGGATCTGCTCAGCCTATAGCCTTATCCGGTGAAAACCTTAGAAACAGAGATAAGATTGCTGAGAAACTTTCAAAAAAGGCAAAAGAAACAGATTATAAGACTGCCTATGACCTTATGATCGAGACCTATGCCTCGGATTGGTTCAATCGTTTTATCGCTATCAGGTTCATGGAAGTAAATGAGCGCTTCTCTGACAATATGAGAGTGCTTTCGTCAAGTACACCGGACAGACATGATCCGGATATTGTATCACAGCCTTTCAGTTCTGATATTGAGTTTACAGATGCTGAGAGAAGCCAGATTACAGAATGGAAGACTAAGAACGAGACGGATAAGTTGTTTCGCTTCCTGCTGATCAAGAGATGTAATGAGCTGTGCGAAGTCCTTCCCGGTTTTTTTGAAAAGAAGGGCGATGAGTCAGAACTTATGATGTACCAGTCTTTTATTGATAAGGACGGGCTTATTTATCATCTTGTAAATGATATCGATGAAGAAGACTGGAAAGATCAGGTTCAGATTATCGGTTGGATATACCAGTACTATAACTCTGAACTTAAAGATGAAACCTTTGCTCTTACTAAGAAAGGACAGAAAATTTCAAAGGAGCGAGTTCCATCGGCAACACAGCTCTTTACGCCTGACTGGATTGTTCGTTATATGGTTGAAAACTCCCTTGGGCGTCTCTGGGTAGAAGGCCATATAGGCGAAGAATGGTCAGAAGAGACGGAGAAAAAAGCAGCTGCTAAGTTTGGGTGGAAGTATTACCTTCCGGAAGCAAAGCAGGAGCCAGAAGTTGCAGAACAGCTTAAAGGCATTCGTGGTGAATACAGTAAGCTGAATCCGGAGAATCTTACTTTCATAGATCCTTCTATGGGATCAGGACATATCCTGGTCTATGCTTTTGATGTCCTGATGCAGATATATGAGTCACTTGGGTATACAACCCGTGATGCTGCAAGGGCGGTAGTAGAGAACAATATTTACGGCCTTGATATAGATGACAGAGCATACCAGTTGGCATATTTCGCAGTAATGATGAAAGCCTGTGAATATGATGGTAGATTCCTTACACGTGGTGTCAAGCCGCATGTGTATTCAATTCAGGAAAGTAATGATATCAATAGAAATCAGCTCAAATATTTTGGGGCTGGTTTAAGTGACATAGAAAAAAATAATGCTATAAATCAGGTAGTAGGACTGCTTGATACATATGTAGATGCCAAGGAATATGGCTCAATTCTTAATGTTGAGAATTACGACTGGAACCTTCTGACAAGATTTGCGGAGAGTACTGCAGATCAGGGACAGATGAATCTTGAGACAATCGGTATTAATGAGACTCAGGAAAAACTGCATAGGCTGATTGAAATTGGATCTGTAATGGCGAAGAAGTATTGGGTGACTTGTACGAATCCGCCATATATGAGTAACAGAGGAATGGACGACAAGCTTCTCAAGCTTATTCAAAAGAACTATGAAAATAGTAAGGCTGATTTGTTTGCTGTATTTATAGAAAAGTGCTTGTCGTATGCACAGAAAGATGCATTGGTAGCCATGATTACAATGCATTCATGGATGTTCTTGTCTAGCTTTGAAAAATTGAGAAGTATTATTTCAAAGAATAGTATTACCAATCTTGTACATTTGGGACCAAGAGCTTTTGATGAAATATCTGGGGAGGTAGTACAGACAGTAAGCTATGTCCTAAGGACAAAATATCTTGATGGTTTTTTAGGGACATATCAGCGACTTGTTTCTGGAAATTCAGAAGAAGAAAAGCAAAATATGTTTTTATCAGAAAAGGATAAATATTTTGCCTTTCAAATGGATTTCGAACATATTACGGGGAATCCAATTACATATTGGGCTTCGAAAATAGATCTTGAGAATTTCAAAAATAATAGACCGCTAATTGAATTTTCACGTCCAAGGGTTGGTCAGAATACAGGCGATAACGAACGATTTTTAAGGATATGGTTTGAAATAGATAATAATAGAATAGGTTTTGGAACTAAACATGAAGAATTAGCAACATCTGAATACAAATGGATTCCTTATAATAAAGGAGGAAGTTTTAGACGATGGTATGGCAACTTTGATAGAGTTGTAAATTGGGAAAATGATGGTAAAGAGATAAAAGATTATGCAGTAGTTCGTAATCATGGAAAGCATTGGTCTCGCTATATACAGAATATTGAAAACATGTGCAAGGAGGGCATTTCGTGGTCTGATATAGCCTCAACCCGTTTTGCATGTAGATATCTGCCTGAAGGATTTATATGTGATGTCAAGGGATCTTCTACGTATCCAGAAAGTAACTATAGAACATACATATTGGCTTTCTTGAATAGCAAAATTGCTATTCATTACTTACAAATGCTTAATCCGACTACTACATTTCAGGTTGGTAATATTGGCAGTTTACCTTTTATTTTTAAAAATGAAATGATTGTACAAGATATAGCAAATTGTAATGTCAATTACTCAAAGGAAGACTGGGATTCAGTTGAAACTTCTTGGGATTTTATTCGCCATTCCTTAGTACCGTCAGTTTACGATAAGAAGGAACAAGAATCATCACAGTTTGTTTATCGGCGTATGGAGAAATTTTGCAAGATATCATGGCATTTTGAAAAGTGGCAGGAAGACTGTGAAGAGCGTTTCAATAAGCTGAAGGCTAATGAAGAAGAACTAAACAGAATCTTTATAGATATCTATGGCCTTCAGGACGAGCTTAGTCCAGAAGAAGATGACGACGATGTGACTGTTCGCAAAGCTGATCTTACCCGTGATATTAAGAGCCTGGTTTCTTATGCTGTAGGCTGTATGCTCGGCAGGTATTCTCTTGATGTAGATGGCCTGGCTTATGCAGGTGGTGACTGGGATGGTTCCAAGTATACAACATTCCAGCCGGATGCAGATAATGTACTTCCAATAACCGATGCCAGATATATGGATGATGATATTGTAGATCGTTTCTGCGAATGGTTGACAGTAGTATATGGCGCAGAATCTCTGGAAGAGAATCTGGATTTTATAGCAAAAGCCCTTGGCACAAAGGGAACTGATTCCAGAGATATTATCAGGAATTATTTCCTGAATAACTTCTTCAAGGATCACTGTCAGACGTACTCAGTAACAGGTTCCGGCAAGAGACCAATCTATTGGCTCTTTGATTCCGGCAAGCAGAATGGCTTCAAGGCTCTTGTTTATATGCATCGTTATAATGCAGATACTATTGGACGTGTCCGTGTTTCTTATCTGCATCCGCTGCAGGAGAAATATGAGAATGAAGTACGTTCTATAGATACAATGATCGACCATATGTCTGATCAGAGGCAGATTGCTTCAGAAGAAAAACGCCGTGAGAAGCTGATCAAGCAGATTGCTGAGGTCAAAGAATATGACGAGAGACTGGATCATCTAGCTCAGGAGCATATAGCAATTGATCTGGATGATGGTGTTAAGGTCAACTATGAGAAGGTTCAGACGGATAGAGATGGCAAGGGATATCAGATACTTGCACCAATAAAGTAGTAAAGGATAACACAGATGGACGAATTAAATCTGCAGGAAATAGAAAACAAACTGAAAAGTGAATTTGATGCCGGGGAGCGTATTGTGTTCTGGTATGATTCAGATGCATCATTCGAGGACTCTGTAGACCAGCTGCAGCTGGGAGATGTGAAGGTAATGCACCTTACGGACAATAATGCATTCCGTTCCAAGATTACTTTGGAGCATGATGATCCTGAAAGCCAGTATCTGGTATATGCACCTTTTGCAAAGCCGGAGGTAGCACATAATCATTTGGAAGATACGATCCTGTATTCAAAGCAGTTCTATGCAGATAAATTATCACTTATTTCTGCAGACATTGGACTCCCTGATAGATTCAGGACTTCACTTAAGAAAAAAGGAATCTTCTTTGGCATTGGGAAAAAGAATACAAAAGAGATTACCAAGAGAACAAATGATTTTATAAGCCGAGCTGAAGAGGTGGATCTTCCTACAGCAGATTCAGATATGGTAGAGCTTCTTGCACTGTGTGTTATAGCAAAGGCAAGAAATGTCACTGTGGATGATCTTATGTATGCTGTATTATCTTCAGGTGATATTGAGGAACAGGAGATTATTACTGCATTTGAAAGGGCCGGTATTGAACACGATTTCTGGAAGATATGCTCAAGCAGATTTGGCTATGAGGAAAGCAAACCTTCTTTACTTCGGCTCGTCCTTTCTATGTTTGCGGTGTATGTTTGTAAAGATTTTGAAGATCCGACTCCGGATGCTTGGAAACTCTTCTTACAGGACAGTGTAAAAAATAAGATTACAAATATTAGTGTTCTCTTGGATAACATGATGAATAGCGTTATTTATCAGGATGACTTTGACCATATTTCTGAAGTTGCAGTTAAAGGATTGGAGGCAGAAAAAGCCCTTTCTGGAGTACGTCTTGAAAATATTGTATCCTGTGCGTCTCTAAAACTCGCGGATGAGCTGATTGTCAAATGGGTCATTGGCAGGGAACTGGCAGAGGATAAGACGGCAAGCCTGTCTGGTATGAACATTCCAGAACTTTGTGATATGAGAAAGCGATTGCATTATGGTCATACTTTTGCTGCAGCTTATGATGCACTGAAGGCTGGATATGAGCTTTTGAATGTAATGGGCTTTACACCTGCTGGAACGCTTTCTGAAATTGCAGAAAGTTATATTACTGCTGATTACAGATATGATACCCATTATCGTAAGTTTATAGCTTCTATTGATGCTTTAGATGACAGTAGTCTCTTTGATGATCTGAAAGTGCTGATGCAAAACATTTATCAGAACGAATTCCTGGAGAAGATTGTATATGCTTGGAATGCATCCTATATAAAAGATGGCAAAAAAAACGCAGGGCTTAAACTTCAGTCAGATTTCTATAGAGATAAGATTGCGTCCAAGAAGGAAAAGACAGTAGTTATTGTATCGGATGCCTTCAGATATGAAGCAGCGAAGGAACTTTCACTGAATTTCGAAGAGGATCCGAACTGTGAAATAGATATGGGAGCAATGCTTGGCACACTGCCATCTTATACTGCAGTTGGTATGGCGGCCCTTTTGCCTCATGATGAACTTACAATGACAGAAGACAAGGATCATAAAGTCCTTGTGGATGGTGAATCGACAGCAACAACAGAACAGAAGGAAAAAATCTTAAAGAAAGCGAATGATAAGTCTGCAGCAGTTCTTGTAGAGAACCTTCTCGATATGAGTTCCAAGGAATTAAAAGAGTTCACAGCTGGAAAAGAAGTTATTTACGTTTATCATAACAAGATTGATGCTACAGGAGAAAATCTGAGATCTGAAAATACAGTACTCACAGCAACTGGACAGGCCATAGATGAAATCTACACTATAGTAAAGAAATTATCGAAGTCAGGAAATGTTTATCGCTTCTATGTGACTGCAGATCATGGTTTCATATATTCCAGAAAGAAGCTGGAGCCTACGGATAAACTTGAGAACGAAGCAAGCCATGCAGCCTTTGTAGATAGAAGATTTATCATTGATGATAATAATTTCACAGCAGAAGGTATCTTTACAGTTGAGATGAGAGAGTCACTGCAGAATCAGAATCTGAGACGCTATGCAATGTATGCGAAAGGAATGAGCGTGTTTAAGTGTGGCGGTGGTATGAACTACGTTCATGGCGGTTCTTCTCCTGAGGAGCTGATTATTCCAATACTCTACATAAAGACACAGAAAGGGCTTGTTGAGACAGAGGATGTAAAGATTAACCTGATTACAGATGTCAGAAGAATTAATAATCTGAAGATTAAGCTTGATTTCTATCAGGAACAGGTAGTATCAGACACGGTGAAGAAGGCAATTTACAGGTTGAAATTCGAGTCTGATGATGGAGAAGTAATCTCAAATGAAGTCCTTCTTGAGACAGACAGTAAAGATGATAAACCAGGAAATCGTATTTATACAGTAACATTTGATATTAAGAGAAAAAGTTATGGACCGGAGCACAAGTACTTCTTGAAAGTCGTAAATGAGAAGACAGGAATTGAAATCATGAACCGTCAGGTCATTATGGATCTGCCATTCACGCAGAATTTCGGTTTCTAAAAAGGGTGAAATATGGAAAACACAGATGTCAGAGAAGAAATAAAAGAAAAGCTTCGTAAGAACTATGACGGCAAGATTGTCAGAAAGGATCTTACGAAGAAAATAAAAGAAGGGGCCAATGTTCCGGTTTATGTGCTGGAGTTTTTGCTTGGTCAGTACTGCAGTACTGATGATCCGGAGCTGATAGAAGAAGGCATTGAAAATGTAAAGCGTATTCTTGCCGATAACTTTGTACGTCCTGATGAAGCTCAGAAGGTTCTATCCAAATTAAAGCAGCGTGGTAGCCACACGGTAATTGATATGATAACCGTGAATTTGAATCTGCGCTACGATGAATACGAGGCTTCTTTCTCTAACCTGGGACTTTCCGGTATCCCCATTGACGGTATGTATGCTGAGAAATATGATCGGCTTTTATGTGGCGGCATCTGGTGCATAGTTCAGCTAGAATATGAATCAGGTGAAGATGCAGTACCAGATATTGTTGCAATGAATGGAGACCGTCTGCAATCTAAGCGTAAGAAGCAGAAGGATACAACTCCTATAAGTATTGTTAAGCTTACACCTATTCAGCTTCCAAATGTAGATATGGACGACCTTAAAGAAGGACGTAAAGCATTTACGAAAGAAGAATGGATGGATGTAATGATGCGTTCTATAGGTATGGAGCCGGATGAACTTTCAGAACGTGAGAAGTGGCTCCTTCTGACTAGAATGATTCCCCTTGTAGAGAATAACTTTAATCTGTGCGAGTTGGGGCCGAGAAGTACTGGTAAATCATATCTTTTCAAAGAAGTATCGCCCAACAGCATCCTTGTGTCAGGTGGACAGACAACTGTTGCCAATTTGTTTTACAACATGGGCTCACATACGGTCGGACTGGTTGGATTATGGGATTGTGTAGCTTTTGATGAGGTTGCCGGCATAAAGTTCAAAGATAAAGACGGCGTGCAGATCATGAAGGACTACATGGCATCTGGTTCTTTTGCCCGTGGTAAGGAAGAAAAAGCGGCTTCAGCTTCCATGGTCTTTGTTGGAAATATAAATCAGAGTGTAGACGTGCTGCTTAAGACATCAAGTCTGTTCGATCCGTTCCCGCCTGAAATGGGAACAGATACAGCATTCCTTGATCGTATACATTGCTACCTTCCTGGGTGGGAAGTGCCGAAGTTCAGACCTGAGCATTTTACTAACGATTATGGCTTCATTACAGACTACTTGGCAGGATTTATCAGAGAACTGCGTAAAGAGCAGTATGGTGATGCTCTCGATAAGTACTTCCATCTGGGGAAGAATTTGAACCAGCGTGATACGATCGCAGTCCGCAGGATGGTTGACGGATATCTGAAACTTATGTATCCGGACGGAGAGTTTACGAAGGAAGAACTTGAAGAGATTCTCAGAATCTCTCTTGAAATGCGCCGCCGTGTTAAAGAACAGCTGAAGAAGCTTGGTGGAATGGAATTTTACGATGTCAATTTCTCATACATAGATAATGAGACCTTTGAGGAGAAGTATGTCTCAGTGCCTGAGCAGGGCGGTGGAAAGCTGATCCCTGAAGGAATCTGTAATTCTGGCCAGGTATATACAGTCAGCCGTGGCAAGTCAGGCATGATAGGAGTATTCCGCCTGGAAAGTCAGATGCTGCCGGGGAATGGTAAGCTTGTATGTACAGGACTTGGAAGTGATAGAAATACTAAAGAGGCTACCAATACAGCCTTTAATTTCCTGAAGGCAAATGCAGGTAGAATAAGTACTTCCATAAGTACAACAACAAAAGAGTACAATATCAATTATCAGGATCTGCAGGGTATTGGTATGGCTGATAAGTTGGCATTACCTACACTTATTGCAATATGTTCTATAGCCCTGAATAAGCCGGTAATAAGCACAGCAGCAGTTCTGGGCGAAATCAGTATCGGTGGAACGATGATCAAGGTTGATGAGCTGGCAGACAGTCTGCAGGTATGCCTGGACAGCGGAGCAAAGAAGGTGCTGCTTCCAATTACATCAGCAGCAGATCTTGGAACAGTCCCTCCAGAACTTGTGGGATGTTTTAATCTGATATTTTATCAGAGTGCAGAGGACGCAGTATTTAAAGCGTTAGGGGTAGAATAATTATTTGTGGGGTATTTTATGTGGAGAGATAGTGAAACAGAATTAGATTTTCTCGATTATGGATATTTAGTAAATAGTGTTACGGACATCATTGAAGATGATTTACTTCCTGCTTGTATAGGATTATATGGGGATTGGGGAAGTGGAAAATCAAGTGTCATACATATGTGTAAATCAGTGCTTGAAAGTAAGGACCAAGACATTAAATGTATGATTTTTAATGGATGGCTTTTCGAAAATTATGATGATGCCAAAACAGCGCTTTTAGGAGAAATACTTGATGGGGTAACCCAAAAAAGAACGCTATCAGAGTCAGCAAAAAGCGTTGTAAAAGGACTTTGGGATTCTATCGATAAACTTAAACTTGCCAAAAAAGCTATCGGAACAGGAGCAGATTTTATACTTACAGGTGGTATGGCTACTTTAACGGGGATGATGTTGAGAAATGTCATGTCTGCGGTGTCAAATAGTGTAGAAGACATAAGTGATGATACTCTTGATAAAATACAACAACATGTTAAAGATGAATTAAATTATACAGAATTAAGAGAGGATATAAGATTATTTCAGAAAAAATTTGCAGAGGTACTCGAAGAAACCAAAATTTCAAGACTGGTTGTGTTTGTGGACGAATTAGATAGGTGTAGACCGGATACTATTTTAGACACATTGGAAGTAATGAAATTGTTCCTGTTTACAGGAAACGTTGCCTTTGTAATAGGAGCTGATGAAAGACAGATTGAATATGCTGTAAAAAGTAAATTCACAGATATTCCAGGACAGGAAATCAGTATTGGTAAGGAGTATATGGAAAAACTGATACAATATCCTATTAGAATTCCACGCCTGGACACAATAGAAGTTAAAAATTATATTGCATGCTTATTTTTGCAACGAAAACTATCATTTGAAGACTTTGATAGATTTTTAGATGCTTTTCATAAGGCACAGAAAGAAGATTTTACTAAAGTTGATTTACATAAAATAATTACTGAGCTTGGTTTAAATGAAATGGATAGTATAGTAGCTGCTTCGCAGCTCGCTGATTTAATGACTCAAGCATTGAATGGTAATCCAAGACAATATAAGCGTTTTTTGAATATGCTAGATCTCAGACTTAAACAAGCAAAATATAAGGGGAAAGAACTTGATCAAAAGATTTTAACAAAGATCATGATGTTAGAGTACTACCGCCCAATTCAATTTAAGAACTTCGCAGAAGCATCTAAAACTGGTGAATTGAGTAAGATGTTAAAAGCAGGTGAAACTGAAGATGCTGGAACGCAGAATGATAATACAGATGAGTGGTTGGCTCAGTGGTTTAAAACTGAACCAAGCATAGCTGAGGAAGATTTACAACTGTATTTTTATTTTGCCAGAACATCGCTTGAAGAAAGGGTAAGTATATTGAAAGCAACAATGTCTGTGGCAGCACAGCGTGTATTTGATTATGCTATTTCTGAGAGTGAAGAGGACAATGAAAAGGCAATTAAAGAAATAATAGATATTTCTATTGATGATGGCAAAGCTGTTATTGAGGCGGTTGTTAATAGATTTATTTCTACTGAGAAGTTAACAAATAATCAGATAAAAGTTATTACGCAACTTTCCTTATGTAAAAAAGAACTATATGAGATGGGACTAAATCAACTTAAGCTTATTTCTCCATCGCAATTATCTGCAGGAGCTGCTCCTTATATAGCTGAATTTGCTAAATCTACTCATCAAGAAACAGAATTACAAACGATTATGGCTAATCAGTGGAAGGAAAATAATACGCTGGTGAAAACAATTAATAATAGTTTGGAGAATAAAGACTAAATGGGAACATCTACAATTTATCAAGGACCAATTAAGAATAATCCGTTACTTCCTGATGATTATCTAAATGGGGGTAGTAGCGATGATAATGCAGGTGCTGAACAAGTTGCACCTGCAGTTGAATGGAAGACAGTTAAAACTAACCTTTCAAGAATAATCAATGGGACGTATGGTGGTTCGCCAAGGAGAAATTATGAGCACGTAGTAGGTCAGTATGTAAAAGCTTCAGGTGGCTCAAGCAGAATGGTTCAGGCAGCTCATTCTGGAGTAAGAACCGGGCAAGCACTGAGCGGTTTCTTTAGAAACATCAATAACAATGGTATTGCAGATTCTTTACGAGATATACAAGTTGAATTTGAAAATAAAAGTGCTAATGAGGTGATTTCTCTTGTGGTTGATGCACTTGCACCTGATGCAGTAACGAAAGAGGATATTGTGGCACGTTCAGCAACGATGGATGCTATGTCATTTGTATATGATTATATAGAGCGCAATGACATGAATCTGGAATGCTTAAATAATATGCCGCCAGATCTTTCTATGAAATCAATGTGTGCCTATATGCAGTCATATATTTGGGGATTAATGCAAAGAGATCTGCAAAGTAGATTTGAAAAGCATGAATCAGATCCGAAGAAGGCAAAATCATTAAGAAATGATTTTAAGGAAATCGTTCAAAGCACAGTAGATGTTGAGTTTGGAAAAATTAAGGGAAGTACGGATTTTACTTCAAAACAAGTCATTCCAGAAATAATGGAGAGATGTTTTATGGCATTGGAGGGGTTAGATTGATTATAAGTTTTGTTCATAATGAAGAGGATTCTTATAAGGCTGTAGGTGAAAATATTAGGATCAATTATAACTCATCAAAGCAGTTCAGATATACATTCTGGCAGCATGATTATAATTGTGAAAAATGGTTTTTAGACACAGGTATTGATTTATTATATATATCATTTTCGGTTTTTATTGCTGATAGAATATGCAAGCGTGAAGATGGAGCAGACAGTTGGAGTAGAAACATTGAACTCCATATTCCGATTCTTGATTATGATAATTGGAATGACAATATTTCTTTATTGGAACAAACTCTTAATTTTCTGAGTGGAGATTATTGGAGGATTGTGTTTAGAAAAAGAGAAAAATCTTCAATTGAAAAGCAGGCAGAAAAGCGTTGGCAAAAAGATAGAAAAGATAAGGATAGTCAGAATATTACTGCTGTATCAATGCTTTCAGGAGGAATGGATTCGCTAATAGGCACTATTGATTTACTTGAATCTGGTAAGAAGGATATTTTGTTTATAAGTCACTATGGCGGAGGAAAGGGAACCAAGGAATTTCAAGATAAAGTTATTAGTTCAATACAAGAGCATTATTCCATTTCAAGTGATCATTTTCTTCAGTTTCATGCAGCTGTAGTTGATGGAGTAGAAGACACAACGCGAACAAGATCATTTATGTTTTTTGCTCATGCTATAGTTCTTGCTACTGCGTATAAAACTTGTGAAGAAATGATTATATCTGAGAATGGATATATATCGCTTAATATTCCTCTTACATTTTCCAGAATAGGTACAAGCAGCACGAGGACGACACATCCCTATTATATGAGCTTGTTAAAGACGCTAAATAAAAATATCGGAATACAGTTGAATATTCATAATCCTTATCAGTTTAAAACAAAAGGGGAAATGCTCATAGAATGTAAAAATCAAAAAGTGCTTAAAGAAAACATTGCAAATACTATGTCTTGCTCGCATCCAGATGTAGGTAGACATAGAGGCGAAAAAGAAGCAATGCATTGTGGTTACTGCTTACCGTGTACAGTTAGACAGGCAGCCCTGAAAAGAGCAAATATAACTGATACAAGTAGATATTATGATGCAGGGTATAAAAAGGGAAAAGAGGCGAAAATGTGCTTTAATTCATACATTCAAGGTCTTGAGATGTATGATCCCAAAATATCCTTTATGTCTATTCAAATGAATGGACCAATAAAAGACCACGTTTCTGACTACGCAGATTTGTATAAACGCGGAGTAGAGGAAATTGCTAATTATTTAGAGGATGTTTAAATGAATTCATTTTTTATGGACGCACACATGCACTTCGACCTATATAAAGATAAGAACCAAGTCTTAAAATATATCGAAAATGAAAAGTCTTATACAATAGCAGTTACTAATTTGCCTGATATTTATAGACGCTATCTTAATTTTGATAGAGATTATAAGTATACCAAGATAGCAATTGGTTACCATCCTGAATTAGTGAAAGACTTTCCTGATCAGATGGATTTATTTAGGTCGTTGTTAATACATACAAGATATGTTGGAGAAATCGGGTTAGATGGTTCTTTGAAGGATAATAAAATAATGAATAAGCAAGAAGCAATATTCGATGGAGTATTAGATGCCTGCTCTGGGAAGAAAAAAATAATGAGTATTCATAGTAGACGAGCATCGAAACAGGTCTTGAATCATTTGGAAGGATTTGAAGGTACAGTTATCCTTCACTGGTTTTCAGGAAGAATACAGGATCTCGAAGAAGCTGTTGATAGGGGATATTTTTTTTCAATAAATCCGCAAATGCTAAAGAGTAATTCGGGTAAAAATATAATTACTCATATACCAGTAGAGCGTATCTTATTAGAAAGTGACGCACCATTTATACCGGGAATGAAAAATAATTATTCTGTAGAATTTAATAAAGATATTTTTAACTTTATTTCAAACGTATATAAAGTAGATGAAAAACAGGTGATGATGCGGATAAAAACTAATTTTGCAGAGGTAATAAAAAAGGAAGACTGATGAATGGTTGGTAAGTATCAAGTAATAACATTATGTGATAATATTCGCTTCAAAAATGAATTCATGATGGCACAGAAGAGGCTTACACTGGAGGTAACATTGTCATCCGTGTGGGCTTCTTTGGCCATTCGGGAGATGAAGAAGTATGGGAGAACTTCAACCTGAAGTTTAGTTGTACAACCTCAAGTCGTTAGATAACCATAGCAGGAGGGCTTATCATGAATCTATCAGCAAATTTAAAGGATGATGAACTACCAATTGGTAAGCTGATTCAGAAAAAGCGTAAAGAAAAAGGTCTTACACAAGCAGATGTTGCCGAAGAATTGAGTGTTACTTCGCAAGCTATTTCAAAATGGGAACGAGAAATATGTGATCCTGATAAACAGCATTGGAATAAGCTGTCGAAATTGTTGGATATTCCGGCAGAACGATTCGCAGGATTATATGAGACTCCAGAAGAAAAAGGTGAAATACCGCTTGGAGTAATAGCTGCTTTGAAGAAATTTTCCGCTGCTTTAGATGTGGTGAAATCTGATATGATTGGGGGTTGCCAAAATGACAGAGACAGTAATGATAGAACTGATTCATAGTCTGAGAGATATTTTACTTAAGACAATTGAATGTGCGTTTGCAAGAAACTAACGGGTGATAAGGCGAAGCTGCATAGGCTCCGCTTTACTTATAATATGGGAGGGGTCATATGGCGAAGCAGAAGAAAAGAAGAATTGCTGATTATTCTACCCAAGAAATGGTCGCTCTGTGCGGACTAAATACTACAAGTACTTTTGAGAATAAGAAAAATAAAGTTTTTGAACGATATGATATAGATCAGGATCTATTCAAAATGGATCCAGAAGTTAAATTCGGGGGAGAAAATTTTTATCCTGTTGGATGTGCAGAACTACTGGCAATATTGATCAAAAATTGGGATAAGAACCCATCCAGTAGGAAGAATGCGAATAGGGATAATGTTACTGTGACGCAAATATGCGAGTTTTATAAAGCAGTTCTTGATGATGTAGATAATCTTCCAAAAGAACTTAAAGGTTTGATATACAAATGTTGTGAAAGCCATTTCACAACAAAGAGTCTTGTCATTTGGGCAGAAAGAGTTGTAAAAGGGCTTGCATTATTCACAGAAACTCATATGGATCAGCCACAGGAAAATATAGGTAAGCTATGTCAGGCTTTATCTATTCAGTTGGATAAGATGACATATATGGAATATCTGAATAACAAGATATTATTAGCACTTCCATGGATAAATCAATTTGGCGTTTTTCCTAACTCATACAATATGGAGCATAAAATTAGTATAAGAACTCAGAACATTGGGCTGGATATAGGAATTGCTGAGATGGTAAAAGCATTAGCCTATGCGATGGATAATATAAAAGAAGAGTTGCAATATAGTAGGACCGATGAGAAATCTGAAGTACAGGAAGCAAGAAATAAGGCTTACCAAGAAATAAAGAGTCTTTATATTTCTTCAGATATGGAAGAATATACAACAAACAGATATTCAAATGGTGCGAAAGGTTGGAAACACTGGGCAGAAAAGATTAAATCAGGAGAATTATCAGGTAAAAAGGCTATGATCAGTTATTATGAAGAGCAAATTGCTCAGAGAGAGCTTGATCTAGTTACTATGAAAAAACAGTTAATTGCAATTGAAAAAGATGATCCTGATATTTTTCCTGTTACAGCTGAGGAACTTGAAGATATTAATGATGCATATGTGGAGTTCTTTGAAGAACGCTATGATCAACAGACTGCTAATCAACAATATGCAGATCAATACGTTGGTCAGATACTTTGGAGCTTTTTAACACAAGAAAAATAAAAATATTTTGGACTAAAATGCCTACTGCAGAATAAGTGATATCCTTTCTGTATCAATAGAGAAGGGAGGAGCACACAGATGGATAAGATGACAGATACTCAGGAAAATGCAGCTATACGTTTCTATGCAATGCGTAGAAATACCATACGCCAGCTTGCAGGAAAGTATGATGTTTCATATGAAGTTATGAGGAGAGTCATGGTCAAGGCTGGCTATTCTAACGGCCTTAAGGTCAGATAATGTCATTTGGCTGCCTGTCCATCTTTAGGACTGGCAGTCTGATAAATTACGAGTATAAAAGGGAAAGGCGCTGCTTGTGCAGACTATGATACTTTTCTGCTTTTCTGTTATTAAAAAAACAGGTCTTGCGAAAATATGTTCGATGGGATATACTTCTAATCAGGAAGTAACGAAAGCAATCTGCTTCCTTTAGAAAGGAGCGGCGTATGAGACACAAATCTACAGAGCTTATGGGATCTATACAGACCTTTGTAGAACAATACTACCAAAACAATCGCCACTCACCATCTACAACAGAAATAGCTGATGCGGTCGGTATAGCCCGTGGTACTGCATATAAGTATCTGGTCGAGATGAATGATAAGGGCTTGATCAGATATGATGGCCAGCAGATTACTACGGAAAAAACCGAAAAGATCCGGACAGCTCTGACCAGCGTGGCATTACTCGGTTCAGTTTCATGCGGCGTTCCAACGCTGGAGGAAGAATACGCTGAGGAATTTGTTTCATTGCCAGCTGATTTGTTCGGAAAAGGAACTTTTTTTCTGTTGAGAGCAAATGGCGAATCCATGATCGATGCTGGGATTTTATCCGGTGATCTGGTACTTGTCAGAAAGCAATCAGAAGCCAGGGACGGCGAGATTGTAGTTGCTCTTGTGGATAATGAGAACACGTTGAAGCGATACTTTGTAGATGAAGACAATCATCAGATAAGACTGCATCCGGAAAATAAGACCATGAAGGATATTATTGTTCCTGATTGTGAGATTCAGGGTGTAGCCGTCAGTGTGATTAAGTCCCTGACGTAAAGAATTGCTAAACAGGAAAAAGATCAGACGGCCTAATATTTGTATCGGCAGTGCGAGGGCGGCACTTACGGAAAGGCAGGTACAAGGAGAATTATTAACAAAACTCATCATATCGGTTTCATTTCCCTTTTCCGAATGAGAGATATCAGCAGCTTGGTAGTTTTGAGGAGGCGTGATGATGAGTACAGCGGAGGAAAAAGCTGGGGAATGTGTGGTTTGTTGCCACAGATGCGGGGAGATTCTTATGGAGTCAGCAGGTACAACTTCTTATATGGTCTGCCCTGAGTGTGGAGCTCGCCTTGTGGTTTGTGTTAAGAACGGCAAGGTATCAGTATTTGATGATACAAGATCTGCTGAGGAGCTTGCTCTTAAGAGACATGCTCGCTTAACTGGATATGCTGCAAGGCTTAAATCAAGAGCAACGCAGTGATAAGAACTTTAACAATTTAATATGAATGAGGTTATCAGGGAGTCTGCTGAATTGGTCGCTGGAAAATGCGTTAAAAGGACATACAAACGAGTGGCGTCTGATAACCAAGAGTTTGTGAAGAGAGTCGTATTTACCACGGTTCAGCGCAGCATTGAGACGTAAGACGCTGGTATCAGATTAAAAAGGGCCTGCAAAACGGAAGCTAAATCCAAAATGTACATTTAGTACATTTGAAGGTGTATTTAGCATTTGTTTTGCAGAGCTCTTATTTTTTTGCGCTTTTTTCGGGACAGCTTCCGTTTTGGAAGGCACCGGAAGGGTGCAAGATATGAAGAAAAATGAGATTGATACAACAACAGTTGGAGGAAGAATTAAATATTTGCGGAAGCAGAGTGGGATGGGTCAGGAAGAACTTGCAGAGAGACTTCATCTGGAGAGCCGGGCCAGCATTTCTTCTTATGAAACAAATCGGCGTGGTTTATCCGGAGAACTTGCCACTGCTATGGCGCAGGAGCTGCAGACAACGACAGATTATTTACTGAATGGAACGGAAAAAGAAGATGATTTTGCGGAAGAAGCAATGAACCTGATCAGAAAAGTGAAGACGGAAGCCGGAAAGAAAGCAGTGCTCCTGCAGTTGCAAGCGGTATTGGAATTAGAATCCACCTAAGCAGGGTAAAAGAGCAGTCATTTTTGGTAACAGTTTGCTTTGTAACTGGATCCGATTGCATGTTAGATGAATGTGTCATAGTGACACGTTTTTCAGGTATTACGTGTCATCTGCGATATCGTAACGCAGAGCATTATGAATTATCATGAATCATGTAAGGAAGTTACGAAGCAGCGCGCGGGCTTCGGTGACAAATCAATTCTCATCATCAGGGAGGAACGAGATGCAGCCAGAAGCTACTACTTCATTCAGAAGTGTATTAAGAAATTATATTAAAGCAGAGCCGGAAAAGAAGGCAAAATATATTCTTGGAAATTTCGCAGTTTTTATCAACATAGTTGACAGTTGCGAGCATTCCTTGAAAAGGACTATCAAGGCAGAACGCAGATACAACCGTAGAAATTCATTGGGAGATGTCGGGATCCGGGTGCAGAACTCTCATATGGGTGATCCAACATCAGAAGAAGCTACGGAAAACATTATGCTGGACAAAGCATTCGAGCTGGGGGATCTGGAAAAGGAATTGAAAGATACGGATTGTCCGGAATGGCATCTCAGGGAAGCAGAAATTATTGAAGATATGCGTGAGGATTATTCTATTCTGGTAGATGTGATCCATACATTGAAACCAACGGAGCAGAAGCTGCTGTTGCCGTATCTCACATATGAGAAGAGCATACGGGACATTGCAGATGAAGCGGGTATTCTGTATGAATCTGCAGCAGTAAAAATTACAAGAATCCGCATGAAGGTCAGAAAAGACGCAGCGAATTCATTAGCAAATAAGTACAGCATATATGAGGAGGAGAACTGATCATGGGGTATAGAGAGATAGAAGTAAAAGATCCGGCAGCAAGAACGAAAAAGTATGTGCGGTACAGAGAAGGTGCGGAGCTATACAGTATCGGGCTTACCAAGTTCCAGGAGATGGCGCATGAAGCGAAGGCAGTATATAAGATCGGAAAGCTGGCCCTTGTGAACTGCGATAAGTTTGAGAAGTATCTGGAGCAGTTTGCGGTGGAGTAAAATTTGAAAAAATGAGTATTGTACATGAAAAGCATTGCTGTAAAAGGCAGTGCTTTTTTTATACTGAAAATAGATGGTTTGTTGATAACTGTAATTATGAAAACTGATAATTGCTCTTGCTTTATTCTTTTGTAGAAGTCATAATAATGTTGTCACAGATCATAGTGATGGTGTTACTGGTTTTAGCAATGTTGTCACAGCGTGACAACAAAATGACAACAAAGTCTCCGGTAAATATGTAGAATATATAGAATACGTACGAAAGTGAACTGTTTTTAACGTAAATATCAATGGTGTACACTCAGAAACAAGTTTATATGACCGAGTTCGAGTGATTCAACAAAACGTGGAAAACCGCATATTTTCTAGTGGTAATGGCACAAGTAAAAGTTGTATGGTACTAATATGGTACTAAAAATGTTGCCAAAGAAAAAAGCACCCGAAGCCGGGTGCTTTTTGAATTTTTGTAGTACCATCATACTCCGTACTGCGCCTGCACCTGCAGGGCGAATTTCTGAACAGCTTCTTCCATCGGCACATTGGTCGTGATTCCTTCCACTTTCGCCTGATCAAGCCGGCTTCCGAGTATACTTTCCTTATCCGGGTAAAGATGTGCATAGGTATCCCACGTCGTCTGTACACGGTCGTGGCCGAGCCTCTTTGAAATGACAAGAATGTTATAACCCATCTCTATCAGCATTGAAGCGTGGGAATGCCGGAGGTCATGGATGCGTATGTGTTCCAGATCGGCCGCCGACGCCTCCTTCTTCACCTGATACAGCAGATGACTCTTTCGAAAATAGAATAGCCTGTCCGTTCCCTTGTATCCGTAAAGCATTTTCCTATAGGAATCGGCCTCGTCGAATATGAATTTCGGAATCACGATAACGCGGATCGAGGATTCGTTCTTCGGCGTCAGGATCAGTTCCTGTCCTTTGACGACGGCGTAATTCTTATTGATGTTCAGCCAGTACGCTCCATCCTTCTGGATGAAATCATCCCAAGTCAGGGCAAGCAGCTCACCTTCCCGAATCCCGGACCAGAAGAGCACATTGAAGGCAAGATGGTCTCCCGGCTCCTGTACATATCCAATGAACTGTTCGAAATCGTCCAACGTCCAGATCTTCATGTCGTTCGCATGGCTCTTCCCTATGGATCCGGATACCGAGCATGGATTTGTCGCCAGGCCATAGAAGCGTACAGCATGGTTCATGATGGCTGACATCTGATTATTCAATGTTTTCAGGTATGTCTGTGAATAAGCCTTTCCCTTTTCATCACGATAGTCTATCAGACTGTCCTGCCATTTTTGAATCATGAGCGGAGTGATATCGCATACCCGCATGTTCTTGAATATAGGAAGAATCTTCGAATCAATCGTCCAGACCTTTCCTTCATAGGTTGTCGGTTTCAGTCTGGTCTTCGAGAATTTCTCATAGTTCTCCACAAGAGCCGGGAAAGGGATATCTGACTTTCCACCCAGTGATTTCAGGAAATCCGTTTCCCATTGCTTGGCATCCTTCTCACGCTTGAATCCGGATTTCTTTTTCTTCTTTCTTACTCCGGTCCAGTCCGTGAAATAGAATGAGCAGTACCATGTTTTTCGCTTCTCGTCTTTATACGCCGGCATACGGCTTCCTCCTATTAAAGAGACAGAAATATCTTGTCACGTTCTGCTCACGGTCCAGCAGCTGCTCGTTCGTCAGCTCCGAGCGGTTGCGGTGCCGCATACTGCTGACGTCCTTGCCGGCACGCAGCATGTTCAGCTTCCGAAGGTTCAGTTCATATCGGTCCTCGTACTGGGCCGTGAAATGAATGTATGCCTTTCCGTCATCTCTGCAGATATACCGACGGTTGCACTTCTTGAAGAATCCCGGATTATAATGCGGCCAGTGCTGCGTCAGGATTAGCAGATCCGTATAATCCACATATCTTTCCCACATATCTGCCCGGTCATACATATCAAGTCTTGCCCGGAAGATCTGCCGCATCCAGTACTGGAATTCTTCATTCGGAATCCGCTGGGCGTTTTCCATGAAAAGATGCTGCACGAATTCCAGATAGTCGAGACCTCCTCGGTAGTCCCGTGTCTGTCTGAAATACTGCATGATCCACCTGTGGCGTCCGGTGCGGAAGATCTCTTCTGCCGCATAGAATGCCTCAATCGGGTCGAGCATCCTGTCTTCAAGGAAATTAACGTCCTCGCTGATTTCGTTCATCTTACCTCCCACGAATGGCCGCAATCCTGGCAGACTGCGATCTTCGCATTCTTCGCCGTTGTCTTTTCACTTCCAGTGGACTTCTTCCACACAAGATTCGACATTCCGAATGTGCACAATGCCGTAATTCCCCTCGCTGCATTGTTCATGTTTCCGCCCAGTCCGTTTCCGTGCTTCTTCGTTACTTCGCCCATCTGCACAATCTCAATCTTCACGTTCTCGCTTTTGCATTTTGGACATTTCATACAAATCCCTCCTTTTGCTATGTCCTTCGGTACCACGCGAAGGGTATTATTTTTTTGCATTCACAGCCATAGGCGGTTCGGGATTTTCTTCCCTTTCTTCCTTCAGCAGTGAAGCAATATTTCCCATGATGATATCCTTGTTGTCCTCGTTCAATTCACGAAATCTTCGCAAAAGCTTTTCTTCTCGCTCCGGAAGTTTCATGTACTTCACTTCAACCGGATGCTTCTCGTCCAGATCCAGAAGGTAGTCGGATGATACCCCGAATATCTGCGCGAATTTCTTCAAATGATATCCGTCTGGATAATTGTCGCTTTTTTCATATTTACTGATGGCTTGCTGCGAGACTTCGGACAAAGTCGCTACCGTCTCCTGCGACATTTTCTGCGCTTCCCTTAATTCCTTCAACTTCCTCATTTCTTTATACCTCCCTGACTATATTTAACAACGGAGGGTTGTAAAAAGATAACATCGATTTATGGTAAAACTCTTGACAGATACAACAATTAGTTGTATTGTAATAACCACGGAGGTAGTAAATACCACACAAATAGTAACGGAGGTGATCGTCACGAAGAAACGTCAGGCCCTTATTGATGCCCGGGGCGACCAGAGCCAGAAGAGCGCATCCGAGATGATTGGCATCAAACAGCAGCTTTTAAGCCGGTATGAACTTGGACTTGCTGCGCCTACACTAAAAACTGCTTTTACCATCTCGGCCTACTACGGGAAAACGATAGAAGAGCTATTCCCGGATCTGCTTCAGGTCGTTTAACCATTACCATAGTAAAATTGTACAACTTATGGGAGTAATCACATGATGGAGAAAAGCAAAATGGACCATGAAAACATATATCGCAAGGCGAGAAGTGATGCTGCGAAATACAATGACAGGCTAAAAAGCCGAGAAGGGGCCGCGGAGCTCATGAACATGAGCGCCGGCACGTTGTTCGACTATGAGCATGATCTTTCCAAGACGAAGGACCCCGCGAACATCGTACGCATGGCAAGCCTTTACCGGGCGCCGGAACTGCTCGAGAACTTCTGCAAGAACGAATGCCCGATCGGCGCGCACCACATGACCGCAGAGGTGAAGAGCATCGACCGCATTACGGTCCAGACGCTTTCGGCAATATGCAACATTCAGGAAGCAAAGATGACGCTTCTGGCCATCACGGAAGACGGGGTCATCGATGACAGCGAGAAACCGAAACTGGAAGAAGTCACACAGGCTTTGGAGCGTATTGAAAAGCTTTCGAGAGATCTAAAGCTCTGGATGGCAAAGAACATGGGGTGATGAAATGACAGGAGTTAAGCGTGTGATAGGCCCGGAAGAACGATCCTTTTATACGGCCAGTGATCTGTCCGCAAAGCTTGGGATTTCCATGCCAAAGGCATACGCAATGGTTCGCACATTGAGAAATGAACTTATTGAGTCAGGACGGCTCGTTAAGGATTATCCGACAGGAAAGGTTCCGAAAGAATATGCAAAAGAACGCTGCATGATCACTTAAAGGAGGTGATGAAATGTACTACCATGAATGCCCTTACTGCCACGCAGCACTGGATCCCGGTGAGACCTGCGATTGCCAGGATGAGGCAGAGAAAGAAAGAGCGATGCTGGACGCCATGATTGTTACGGAAGACGGCGGACAGGAAAAATTCAAACTGAAAGAGGAGGTCTGTGCATGAGAAGAACAATCGTCAGCTGCATCTTGCGGCTCATCGTATCAGCAGCCATGACAATACCGCTCGCTATTATGATCGTTCAGTATGCGGAAAACGAACGCGGATGTGATGCCATAGGCGGTGAATGGCTCGCGATCGGAATGCTTTACGCTTTCCTGTACATAGGTACAGGGCTTGTAACAAGGAGAAGAGAGCAGGAGATCTAAAGCGATCAACTGCCCTCAGCAATCAAATCTTATCATAAAAATCCCAAACAATCAAATGATAGATAGGTTTTGAAGGAGAAAACTTATGAAACAGTACTTCGGAGATCCGGATAGTGCTTTTAACCAGTACGACCACGACCAAGCAAAGGCGGAAAGAAGACGCCCGGTCTGCGACTGGTGCGGAAGCCCTATCTATGATGATCTATACCTTCTTCCGGATGGAACAACCGTCTGCGAGGAGTGCATGCAGGAAGTGAAACACGATTCAGAAGACTATGTGAAAGAGGAGGCCGGATGATGGCAGACGAAAAGCTTGAGGTAATGGTAGTTGAGAAACCTGGTTTATATTCCATTAAGAATTTTGAAGCACTGAAAACCAAGATTGAGGAATACACCTCGCAGTATACGGGAGCAACCTTCGATTGCGAAGATAAGGACAGCCGTCAGATGGCGAAGGCAATCTGCACAGAGCTGCGTTCGACGAAGAACACGATCGAGACGAAGAGAAAAGCCGTTAAGGCATCCTGTATGGAGCCTTACAACGATTTTGCAGACAAGTGCAAGGAACTGACCGGAATGATCGACAAGACGACAGATGGGATTGACTCCCAGCTGAAGACCTACGAAGAAGGCCGGAAGAAAGCGAAGCTGGAGAAGATCCGCGACATGTTCGATTCAGGCATCTCCGATGATCTGAAGCCACATCTGAAATTCGAGCAGGTCATGAAACCTGAATGGCTTAATGCTACAGCATCCATGAAGAGCATCGAGGAAAGCATGAGCTTTTCTGTCTCTGTAGCAAAGGAAGAACTGAAGACCATCAATACGATGCCAGAAGATGTACGTGCCGGCGCGCTGGCTGTCTGGGATGACTGCCATGAAATGGTAAAGGTCACGGAATTCGTTTCGAATTTCCAGAAGCAGAAAGAAGCCATCCTTGAACAGCAGCACCAGAAAGAAATCGAGCAGGCCAGACGCGATGCTGTCGTACAGATGAGACAGGAAGAAGCCCGCAAGGCCGAGATCGACGAATTGAAGAAGAAGGCCGAGCATGACGAAGACTTCATGCAGATTCCGGATTTTGAAGATGATGAACAGAGCCCGATGCGTTCCGTCTGGTTCCGCGTCACGGGTACCGATGATGATATCAAGTCTGTACGTACCGCTCTGGATTCGTTCGGGATTCCTTATGAAGAGAAGGAGGCAATGTGATGAACGAAGAATATGTCGAAGGGACCATAGTCCCATCTGTTGAAAGCAAACCCGGAACCATTTACAAATCCATGGTCGGCGTGATGAAAGAAATCGGTGCCATTAAGAAAGAGAAGCAGACGTCCTTCGGAGATCGCTACAGATATCGCGGAATCGACGACGTCATGAATGCTCTGCAGCCGGCACTGATCAACAACGGCGTTTTTATCGTCCCGGAAGTCCTCGAACAGACGAGGGAAGATCGACAGTCGAACAAAGGCGGCCTGCTGATCCATTCGATCTGCAAGGTACGCTATACATTTTTCGCAGAAGACGGATCAAGCATCAGTACCACGGTCATCGGGGAAGGAATGGACAGCGGAGACAAGGCGACCAACAAGGCCATGGCTATCGCCATGAAGTACGCCTGCTTCCAGGTCTTCTGCATCCCGACCGAAGAGATGCACGATGCCGATGCTAACCTCGTGGATCCGGATGCGGAAGTACATCAGGTATCCGGAAAGGCATCCGCTCCGGCCGTCACGAAAGGCGGTCAGAAAGTGACTGATTTCAAGCGTTCAAATGCGAAGCCAGTAGTTAATACTTCGGCGGAACAAAAGCCTGCGGAATCGGCTAATAGAGAGCCACAGAAGGCATCCGGTAAAGACCCTGCGAAGGCCACGAAGGCGCAGCTTGAGACAATCACGAAACTCTGCGCTTCGACATCGGAAAAGAAGCCGCATCCTTTCCACGAAACCGATCTTTACGGGAAGTTCGGCACGACGAAAGAAACGTGCTCTATTGAACAGGCCGCCAAGATCATGAACTGGTTTAAGAAAAACTTCCCGGAGATTGAGGCGTAATGACAGGAATTCTCGAAGCGGTCTTCTACGACTGGAAAAACAAATGCACAAAGATGGAAATCGATGTCGAAGGAAACGTTCGGGACGATTACAGCGGACTGACCGGCAAGAAGGTCTTTGTGGAAATCCGCAAATGGTACAAGAAGCGCAGCAAGACGGCGAACTCCTATTACTGGGAGCTCGTCGGGAAGCTGGCAAAGGAAGAATCAATCAGCAACATCGTGCTGCACAACCAGCTTTTGCGAGAATTTTCAGAACCATGGCTTGATGCGTACGGAAACATTCAGGTGTGGTGGATCCCGTTCGATACGGATAAAGTTTCAAGATTTGATTGAGATTGCTTGGAGAGTAAAAGCAGAAATAAGTGATAACAAATATATTGTTGATACAAATAAGATTAAGAAACGTAAACAAAATGAAGCTGAAACTCTTGTTAAGGACAGTAAGGTTCGAGAAATACGTCAGTTACGACTTGTTCGAAATAATCCGGAATTTATTACAAGAGAGATTGTCTATGAGTTGCTCTATAAAGATTTTAGAGATGTTTATATGGATGGAGGCGTTGAAATATCAAATATAGAAGATATTGCTTATACAAATTATCAGGATACCTTATTAAATTTTGATAGTAATCCTGTCGCGAAAGATGTCTTTACTCAGACGACGGCTCGTGCAATATATTCATCGATTATGGATAATAGTCCTATATATAGACAAGGCTGTTATGTCTATCTCACAGGAGATAAAATAGAAGAGCATAAGCAAATATCTTGGGGAAATGATGATGAATAGATTCATACTAGAAGGTGAATATTTGGAGATAATTATTGAATTGTTGGGAGATAGATATAAGCTTAACTCCCTTATTAAGTTGGTATTTATGTCTTTTTGTGTAAAGAATGCTAAGAAAAGTGCATATAGCGGTAGAAAAAAAGATTTTATAGACGCTTTTTTCGCCAGTTTGAATGTAAAGCTCCTATCTCATCCAAATGAGATTGAGGCCATTTTAGAAGTAATCCATAAAATGAAAACATCTGGATGGATACAAATCGACAATGATAAAATAGTGATTTTGAAGAATTTGATGGACTTTAAATGTGATAATAATTTTCTTGTTAGTTGCAGAGATAAAGATCTAAATCCTATTTGTGAAGTAAATAAACTTGATGGTATCGTATTAATTTGGTAAATCGTAAGTCAGTCGACATCCAATCATTGACATCTTATGATGCTACGAAGAAATAAAGTTGGGTACAATCTGGGCATACCAGTTTCGAAACCATATTATTGATGAACAAAACCGTATTAAAAAGATTCCGAAATGGGATATAATGCAATGCAACTATATAAATGCCTGGAAATAGTAGGAAAAAGAGTTCGAATGAAAGCTAAGCTTTTCACTAGAACGATACTTCTTGAATTCCGTGGAATGTCAAGAAGGGAGCAGCATAATGGATAAATTTTTACTGGCTTGTTAAAAACAGCAAGGAGTTTTGTATATTCGGTTGTGTTGACAATCAGCAATTAATGATGTATCTTTGACTCAGAAGTACTAATGGAGAACAGAAGCAAACGTGATAACAGAATGGCATGATAAAGAAGCTGAAAAAATCTGGAATATGAAGTTTTCAACAAAGCTGCCTCATGACATTCAAAAGGCAGCCCGGCGCAAGCTTGTCATGATCCATTCAGCTGTAAGTATTAACGATCTCAGGATACCACCGTCAAATCACCTGGAGGAGCTGAAAGGTGATCGGGAAGGGCAACATAGTATCAGAATCAATGGTCAATATCGAATTTGTTTTTATTGGAATAATGGTAATGCCATTATAGAAGAAATAGGCGATTACCATTAAGGAGGCGATAATATGAAAAATTTGAAACCGACCTCTCCGGGAGAAATTCTTCAGGAAGAGTTTTTAGAACCCATGAATATAACAGCATACAGGCTGGCAAAGGAGGTTCATATCCCTCAGTCCAGGATTAGTGATATTATCAGCGGAAAGCGCGGAATCACAGCAGATACTGCTGTGAGGTTTTCTATCTTTTTTGGTACAACACCTGAGTTTTGGCTTAATATCCAGAATCAGTATAACCTTGATGAGCTGAAAGCATCAGGTAAGGTTGTTCAATTTTCTGATATCAGGCCTATTCATTTGATGCAGGGATGATTGTAGAGCGGCAACATTTTGGCAACAAAAAATCAGTAAGCCAGAATTTCATTCTTCACTTGGAATAGATAAGGCGGGAGGAATCATTGAAGCATCCGATAGCGCTGAATACAGAGGAAGCATTATAAAGTTATTGGATGAAGGAATGGAATTCGTGAAGAGGAATAACCACATTCTCTGGAAGAAATTGCCGCACTCAAGACTTGAGCTGCCTGATTATATTGAACGCAGTGTTTTTGAAACTCTTGTAAACGCACTTGTTCATCGTGATTATCTTGATGTGGGAAGCGAAGTACACATTGATGTTTTCGATAATTGACTGGAGATATATTCTCCAGGAGGAATGATCGATGGGACACAAATACAAGATTGGAATCTTGCCAAGGTACCGTCGAGAAGAAGAAATCCAGTCTTAGCAGACGTATTTGCCAGGCTGGGGTATATGGAACGTCAAGGAAGCGGAATTAAAAAAATAATAGATGGTTACATGAGAGCAGCAAAATATTTACCCGAATTGAAACCGGAATTCTTTTCGGAAAGAACGGTTTTTACGGTCACACTTTGGAATCTGAATTATAAAAACTCTGGGCGGGCCAAAATAAAAACTAGCGGAGAAACTAGCGGAGAAACTAGCGGAGAAACTAGCGGAGAAACTGGCATAGAAAATAAACCCAACAAGACAGAGGAGCATATACTTAAGATACTTTCTTCAGAACCGGGTATTACACAGCCAGTACTGGTGGCGAAGATTGGACTTAGTGAGGGCGGTGTCAGATATGCAATTAAAGGTTTAAAGAAGAAAAAAATGATAGAAAGGGTAGGACCGAACAAGGGAGGATACTGGAGTGTCTGCCGGATCAAAAGAGTAATGAGCTTGTATAAAAGCGTCATAAGTTACTGGCAACATTTTGGCAACAAAAAATCGGTAAGCCAGAATTTCATTCTTCACTTGGAATAAATACGTGCATTGAAACCAGCAATCTTAAACAGAAATGCTTGGCATCACAAATCGTTTAAGAGAGTTCGAATAGAAGCCGGAGGCTTCTATTCGAACGATACTTCTTGAATCCCGCAGGGATTCAAGAAGGGAGCAGCTGAACATATAAAGTCCTTACTGATTTGTAAAGATCAGCAGGGACTTTTGTTTTTTATAGTCATACTTGACGTGTACACGAAAAACAGGTATAATCTGCATATGATAAAAGAATTTGCGGATAAAGAGGCAGAAAAGGTTTATCATCAGGAGTTTTCAAAAAAGCTGCCGAATTCTATTCAAAAGACAGCCCTTAGAAAATTGATTATGATTGATAATGCAAATGGCATTGATGATTTGAAGGTGCCGCCATCCAACCATTTGGAAGCTTTGCAGGGAAAGCGAGAAGGACAGTATAGTATCCGTATCAATGACCAATTTCGTATATGCTTTACTGTGAAGGGGAATAATTTTTATCATCTCGAAATAACTGATTATCATTAAACGGAGGAAAATGAAAATGTCTGTATATATAGAAACACCCACAATGAGCGAAATATTACGGGAAGAATTTATGGAGCCTTTGAAAATTTCTTCATACAAGCTGGCACAGGAGATTCATGTCCCGGTGTCCAGAATTCAGGATATCTTGCATGACCGCAGAAAAATTACAGCTGATACGTCGATAAGACTTGCCAAGTATTTTGGCGTCAGTGATAGATATTTTTTGGATATGCAGAATGACATTGATGTTCGAAATCTGAAAATTAATCTGGAGGATGAAATCAAGAATATCAAGAATTTTCAGAGTGCACAGAGATGAAAATGCTGGCAACATTTTGGCAACAAAAAATCAGTAAGCCGGAATTTCATTCTTCATTTGGATTAAAAATGTGTTTTAAAACCAGCAATCTTAAACAGAAATGCTCAGCATCACAAACCGTTTAAGAGAGTTCGAGTGACGGACAGAGCCCGCAACCCCGGTAAAATCAAGGGCTGCGGGCTTTTTTTATTGACCGCAAAATGACCGCGAAGTGTACTTCTATTATTAAAAATATTATATTATAATTAAAAGTATCAGAGGCAACACTGCTATTATAGCGTATGCAGACAGGAATTTCGTTTTTTCGATTCGGATCATTTCCTCAAATGACATAAATCTCTTAATGAAAAGCAACATAGTACATCTCCCCGGGTTTCTGCTTTTTATCGGGAGAATCTTCATGATTCCGGCAGGAAGTCAGAATCCGCTTCAGGAAGCATCATTTGGAGAACTTGACAAGTTTTCAAAGAAATTCACGAAATGCATAACAAGATGCTGGCGTAATGAGGAAATAAAACAGTACAGTCACGAACGGAGAATGAACAGGAATGGCACAGAGAATATTAATTGCAGAAGATGACGCAGATATCCGCAGCTTGCTGAAGCTTTATCTGGAGAGTGAAGGCTATGAAATCCTCGAGGCGGAAGATGGTCTCACTGCCCTGAAAGAAGCGCAGAAAATGCAGCCGGATATGGCCATTCTGGACGTCATGATGCCGGAAATGGATGGGTTTTCCATGACCCGGGAGCTCAGGAAAAACAGTGATATACCGATTTTGATTCTCTCGGCAAAAAGCAGGGATACGGATAAAATTCTCGGATTGAATCTCGGCGCCGACGATTATATTGCAAAGCCATTCAACCCGCTGGAAATCGTTGCCCGGGTCAAGGCACAGCTCAGACGTTCCGCGAAGCATCCGGATTCGGATCTGCTGGTTCTGCGCGAACTCACGGTCAATACGGCAAATTTTACAGTGCAGAAGAACGGGCAGCAGATTTTTCTTACGCCCATGGAATTCCGGATCCTTGCGCAGCTGATGCAGTCTCCCGGACGGATTTTTACAAAAATGCAGCTGTATGAATGTGTAAGCGGGGAGTTTTTTGAAAGTGATATGAATACTATGATGGTCCATATATCTAAGCTGCGTGAGAAGATTGAAGATGATCCGAAAAACCCGAAATACATCATCACAGTCAGAGGACTGGGGTATAAAATCGAAAAATGAAAAAGCCCCGGGGAGCCTTTTCGGGCTTCTTGCGGGATTTTTTCTTTTATTTACCGTGACGCTGTTCCTGATAACCGGCAGCGTCTTTTTGGTGTGGAATACGCGGGTGAATCAAATTGTCCAGCCCGCGGACTGGTCTTTGCTGCTGCAGGACAGCCATCTGAAAGACGGCCATTATGATCAACTGAAGAAATATATTTATGGTGAAAGCTGTGCATTTGCCATTCTGGATGAAAATGCCAAAACCGTCTATTCGTCATCGCCGGCTTACGTTCCGGTGATGACGGGGGAAGAGCTGCAGGCGGTTGGGGACTTCTATACTTCGGAAGTGTCGGCTGACGTATATAAATGCTCTTTTAAGAATTCCGAAAACCGTTCGATGACGATTCTGATGAAGGAGCCGGTTCTTTCCGCGGAAGAATATTACCGTGCTTATCAGACATCTCTTTGGCTTTGGCTCCTTTTTCTCCCGCTGTATGTTTTGGATACCGGGTTTTTCATTTTTATCCTGAACCGGAAAATAAGAATCCCGCTTGAAAAGCTGAACAAGGCCGTTCGTTTACAGGCAGAGGGCAGCTCCGTCCGCGTCGGTAATTGCGGAGGCACGCGCGAGATACGCAGAATCGGCGAAAGTTTTGACACGCTGACAGATCGTCTTGAAGAAAGTGAGAAAGAGCGCAGGCTCATGGATGAAAGCCGGCAGGAATTAATTGCGGATATTTCACACGACCTGAAGACTCCGATTACGGTTATTTCCGGCTATGCGGGTGCGGTCTGTGACGGAAAAGTGCCGCCGGAGGAAGTTGAACGTTACCTTGCTGCTATCCGTGAGAAGGCGGAAACGCTGACGAAGCTGATTAATGCATTTCACGAATACAGTAAGATAGAGCATCCGGATTTTGTCCTGGAGATGGAAAAGCAGGATTTATGCGAATATTCCAGGGAATATCTGGTAAAAAAATATGATGAAATCGACCTGGCCGGTTTCAGCCTTCAGGTTTCAATTCCGGAAGAGCCGATTTATTGCCAGATTGACGGACTTCAGCTTCAGCGCGTGCTGGATAATCTTCTGTCGATTTCCCTTCGCTATAACCGTCTCGGGACAATTCTCTTTTTTGATATAGAAAAAGGGGACGGGAAAGCTTACATCCGAATCGCCGATAACGGGAGAGGAATACCAAAAGAACGCGTAAAAAGGATCTTTGAACCTTTCGTTGTAGGAAACGAGGCCAGAAGCAGCGGCGGGAGCGGGCTCGGCCTTTCCATCGCCAAGCGGATCATGGAACTGCACGGTGGTGACATCGTTTTGGCTGAGAAACCTCGAACCGGAAGAACTTCCGAATTCATTCTTACTTTTTCTGCCTGAGGACGGTTCTAAAATGTAAAACCCAAAAAATTTCGATAATTTATGAATCTTAAGATTAAATAAAGCTTCCGTTCAGCTTTCGCTTTTATGATGTATTTATTGCGAAGGAGGAACGGGATGGTTGAATTGTCTGAGCGCAGCCGCCCTATTGTCGAAGTGAAGAATCTCCGTAAGGAATACCGGATCGGTGACGAAGCTGTTGTTGCGCTGAAAAAAATCAATTTGAGTATTATGCGGGGAGAAATCTGCTGCATTTTCGGAACGTCCGGATCGGGAAAAAGTACTTTTCTTAATCAGCTGGCAGGAATGGAGAAACCGACACGCGGCGAAGTGCGGATCGGCGGCATTCCGATTTCACGCCTGAATGAGGATCAGCTGGCGTCTTTCCGACAGGAACATCTTGGATTTGTCTTTCAATCTTACAATCTGCTTCCGAATCTGACGGCTGTGGAAAATGTCGCCATGCCTCTGATGTTTCGCGGAATTCCGAAGGCTGAGCGTGAGGAAGCCGCCAGAAGGATGCTCTGCCGTGTGGGACTTTCGGACCGGATGGAGCACTTTCCGTGTCAGATGTCCGGAGGACAGCAGCAGCGGGCAGGTATCGCCCGGGCGTTCATTTCCCGTCCGGATATTATCTTTGCCGATGAGCCGACCGGAAATCTCGATTCCAAAACAACATCTGCGGTTATGAATATGATCTGCGGTTTTGCACACAACTTTCATGAAACCATTATCCTCGTGTCTCATGACCCGGAGATGGCTGCCTATGCAGACAGAATCGTATCTTTACTTGACGGGGAAATCGTCAGCGACAAAGCGAATATCAGGGAGAAAATAAAGTATGAAGCATAGAAAATCAGGATTTCTGACAGGATTGATCGTTTTATTCCTTGTGGCAGGACTGCTGACTGAAACCGTTTATGCGGACAGCCGGACAAGTTCAGCGGAGAATGATGTGCCTGCCGGTCCTTATGCTGCTGACTCTGATACTTCCGGCTCCTCGACGGTCTCCGGACAGTCTGAAAATCCGGGTACGGTTTCCGCCGGCACGGAAAGTCAGGCGACACCGGAAGCATCACCGGTGCCGATGGTTTTGATTTCAAGAGATGATTTGGCAAACCCGCTGTCCGGCGGAGAAAGGAGAGCTTTTCGTGTTTATTTCAAAAATTTGGGAGACCGGACACTCAAATCGCCGGTGGCTTCCTTTTCCCCGTCCGATGCCCTGACGGTGACCGGCGGCGCGTCTTCCTTTGCGCTTCCGGACATTCCGGCGGGAAGTACCGGAAGTATTTCTCTCAGCATAGAAGCTGCCGCATCGATTACGGCAGCCGGACAGTCCCTCGGTACGGAACTCCGCTTTTACTATAACAACAATGTTTCTGATGTCCAGGGAAGTGTTTCGGACAAAATAAGTATACCGGTATCCATAACCGGCGCATCTGCACAGCCTGTCATATTGGTCAGCCGCTCCGATGCGGCCGCCCCGATTTCTTCCGGGGAAGTGCGGGATGTAACACTGAATTTTAAAAATGCCGGCAATACATCTGTTTCTTCTCTGGTGGCCGCAGTGACGTCATCGGATGCCCTTACGATCTTAAATGATAATTCCAGTTTTCTTCTATCCAGCCTGGCCCCCGGAGAAACGGCAGGTATTACCGTGAAAATCCAGGCTGCGAAAGAAATATCCTCATCGAATCAGTCTCTTTCGACGGATTTGAAATTCAATTATCTGTCAGGAGGGACGCTGTCGCAGGGAACGGCTTCCGACCGGGTAGGAATTCCCGCCACTGTTACTGTTCAGGTTACTCCGGGTGCGCAGATAGAAGCTTCCGTGCCGAACATCATCATAAGCAGTTATACCTATGGGGACGCGCAGGTGACGGCAGGAAGCAAATTCAAACTGAAAGCCACCTTCACGAACACAGGGAAAATGAAAATTGAAAATATCGTGGCAGCCGTTGACGGAGGTGAAAGCTTTTCAATTGATGGCACGACCAACTCTTTTTTCTACAGTTCCGTAGAAGCCGGAGCCGGCGTGACGCAGGAAATTCCGATGCAGGCTCTTTCAACGGCCAAAACTGGTGCGCAGAGCATCGGATTTTCATTCAAATATGAATATGCGGATTCACAGAAACGTTCCTCGGCCACGGCGGAAATCAAAATTTCGGTTCCGGTATATCAGCCGGACCGCTTTCAGATCAATGCACCTGTGCTGCCTGAAAAAGTAACGGTGGGAGAGGAGACAGTTCTTACGATGGCCTATGTTAATAAAGGAAAAGGAGACGTGGCAAATGTCGAGGCAAGTGTGGACGGCAGCGGTGTGGATTCACTGGCAAAAACGCAGTACATCGGCAACGTTGCCGCAGGTGCCAGCGGGAATATAGGCTTTTCGCTTACGCCGAACCAGATGGGAGACATCAAAATCACGCTGAAGGTCTCGTATGAAGGCGTGGACCAGCAGGTTGTAACCAAAGAATTTCCCCTTGTGCTCCATGCCGGGGAAGCCATACCGGCAGCAGACAGCATCAGCGAGCCTGCAGAAGAGGAAACATCGTTCCCCTGGGGATGGATTATTGCCGGGGTGGCCTGCACCGTCATTTTTGCGGCTGCTGTCTTCATCCTCCTGAAAAAGAAAAAGGCAAGGAAGACAGAAAACTGGGAAGAATGGGATGAAAATGAAGAAAACGGCGCATCGGATGACAGCGGAGCGGATGAAATAAACAGCGCAGATTCAAATAGCCCGGAGGAAAAATATTGAAAAAGAAAGATATCTTCCGTATGTGCCTGCAGAATCTCAGGCGCAGAAAGTCGAGGACTTTTCTGACAGTACTCGGCGTCATTATCGGCTGCTGTTCCATTGTCATCATGGTTTCTCTCGGAATAGGGATGAAGGAATCGCAGGAAAAAATGCTTAAAGAAATGGGCGATCTGACGATTATTACCGTGACGGCGCCTCAAAGCGGGCATGGAAAAAAGACACTTGACGACTCGCTGACAGATACGATAAAAGGAATGTCCGGTGTAACCGCGGTAACGCCGAAACTGACTTTTGACGGATTTACCTTTCGCCTGCTGGCCGGAATCGGGAACCGTTATACGGCTGACTGGGCTTCCATCAGTGCCCTGAATCCCTCTGAAATGGATAAAATGGGATACGGTCTTAAGGAAGGTCACGGCATACAAAAAAGCGGAGACATTCTTGCAGGACAGAATCTGGCGTATAACTTCAAGGATACGCTGCGCCCGGAAGGAATGAACACGATTGACCGATGGAGCGGGAATGTTCAGGAAGACGGCACTATGTCCGATGTCCCTTCTCCTTACTTTAACGCGGCGAAAGAGAAAATAACGCTGGAAGTAGATACCGGAAACGGAAAATTCCAGGTTCCTCTCAATCCGTCGGGAATTGTAAAGGAAGATTATTCCAAAGGACCGGAAACATCTGACGGCCTGATTATGAGCATAGATGATATGAAGAAGATCATTGAAAAAGCCCAGGGAAAAACAAAAAAAGCGATAGTATATAACTCCGTACTGGTTAAGGTTCAGGACATTTCGAAGGTAGAAAGTACGGAAAATGCAATAAAGCAGCTCGGCTACACAACGGAATCCATGGAAAGCATCCGGAAACCAATGGAAAAAGAAGCACGCCAGAAGCAGATGATGCTGGGCGGACTGGGAGCGATTTCCCTGTTTGTTGCCGCGCTCGGGATTACAAATACGATGATCATGTCCATTTCAGAGCGCACGCGTGAAATCGGCATTATGAAAGCGCTGGGCTGTTATGTCCGCGACATCCGCATGTCCTTTTTAGCTGAAGCAGGAGCAATCGGTCTGATCGGAGGTATCAGCGGCTGCATTTTAAGTTTTATTATTTCAGCTATCATTAATATCGTTTCGCTCGGTTCCTTTACCGCAGAAAACCTGTCTGCGGCCGTCCTCGGCGGAAACGGTATAAGCCGGGTATCCGTGATTCCCCCGTGGCTCCTGCTGTTCGCAGTCATTTTCTCCGTTATGATCGGTCTTGGTTCCGGCTATTATCCGGCAAATAAAGCAGTGCAGATTTCCGCACTGGAAGCTATCAAAACGAGTGAATAGAAAAGAGATGATATCTTCCCTTTCCGGAGGCATTCGTAAATGAACGAAGTATTAATCGACTCTTTGATGAACTGAAAGCATCAGGCAGGATCGTTTTAGCAGCACTTTATTCCGGATGAACAGGAAATGGCCTTACTGCTTGAAGAAAAAATCAGTAAGGTCGTTTTTGGTGTTCCGGTTTTTAATGCCGCCCTTATTTCTCCGCACAGATGTACTGCTGGATTTTTTCCGCTTTGCTCATTACTCTGAAATCGAACCATTCATAGAAATAGCGCTCGAAATTCTTTGTGTAGTAGCCGTCGCGGCACTGGTCGCTCGTGTCGTATGGATCAGCGAAAATCAGCACATCATCGAGGTTCGTATCCGTCCCCATGTCATCATAGCCGATTATCACCATCCAGTGTCCACCCCATTCCACGTTCTCCGTCATTATAGGAACACCGCTTTTCAATTTTCCCTCAACATATTTTTTAAAGTCATCCTCTGTGGGAAATGAACAGCCTGAGCTGTCGGCAGTATCTGCCGATGTCTTGACACTGAGGCCTCGTGTCCTGAACGCCTCCGCCAGTTTAGACGTGGGCGCTCCATAGGAACCGTCCGCTCTCGGGTCGTCGTAATAACGTGCGTCAGTATCGATGGCAAGCTGTTTTTCAGAGTCCTCTATTCCAAACCAATTCAGCACCATTACCGCACAGGCCGGGCCGCACGAATACTCTGACGTCTGCTGATACGTTTTAAAATGCTTCAGTATGATCAGTGTCTTTGTAACATTGCCGTCATAGTAATCAGGCGTTTTAAAATATGGTGAATCCTTCACATTACCGTCGTCTTTGAGGGCAGCAGGACCGGAGATATTACCCTCGACAGCGTTTTCCGCTGTCGCCTTTATTGTTCTTTCGCTGTCAGAAGCTATCTGACCTGAGCAGGAGCAGAGAGAAAACAGCATCAATAGTGCCGCGAGCAATATTGATATCCTTTTCATACGAATATCCTCCTCCTTTTTTATAAGCCAATTATACCAAATGCACATTATATAGAATCAAGAGTTTTCGGAGTGCATAGAAATGATACTGTCGGCGGCGTTTTGGCAGTACTTAATTCCGGATGAACAGGAAAAGGCCTCATTGATTGAAGGAAAACCAGCGTGCAGAAATGGATTCGATTCTTGGTGAATTTGCGTATTGCCATTCAGGTTCACGAAATGTAAGATAAATAAAGAAATATACGTGAAAATTTCATTAACATAAAATAGCATATCTATATGTGAACGGAGGCGTGGCCATGGAGCGGAACATCGCGCATGAGGATGCAGAGGCGCTGTATCTCGGAAACCTTAACACCGTCTCGTTCGATCTCTCCCTGCCGCAGCGCGGCAAACAGGGCTCCGAGATTGCCTGGAAGTCGGACAATCTTCTCTTTCTGCGGCCCGACGGGCATGTTGTCCGTCCTGCCTATGGGCGCGGCAGCCGGGATGTGACGCTGCAGGCCAGGCTGCAGTATGGAGAGCAAACGGCGGAGCGCTCGTTCACTGTCCATATTTTAGAGGAGAAGATTCCCGTTCGCCTTGGCTCCGTTCGGCCTGTGACCGTCTCGGCCGCACCCGGTGAGACGTTCTTTCTTCCCGCCGCTGCCGTCGCACAGGCGGAAAACGGAGAGCTCATTGCCGTGCCGGTCAGCTGGGACGACGGCGCAGAGCAGATGTATACAGAATGCGGACAAAAACGTGCTTCCGGCGTTCTCAAAGACATCATGACGCCGGTCACTGCCGAAATTACTGTTCAGCGGACGATGCCCGCAGCACCGCGGAAAATCTGGGCCGAGCCGTTTCTCTCCCCCATGGCTGTTCTGGACAAGGGCGGACCTTTCTGGGATGCACAGTGCCGGGGACTGAGGCATTTGCTTACGCTGGACGTCGACCGGCTGCTTTGGAATTTTCGTGTGACCGCTGGTCTCGATACGCGGGGGGCACAGCCCATGGAAGGCTGGGATGCCCCGGACTCCAAGCTGCGCGGACACACAACAGGGCACTGCCTCTCTGCACTGGCTCTCGCCTGGGAAGCGACGGGAGAGGCGAAAATCCGGGAAAAGGCGGAAACTCTGCTGGACGGTCTGCGGGAATGCCAGGCACCGTCCGGCTATCTCGGCGGTTTTCCCGAGAAGCCGTTCGACGAACTCGAGAATCTGACACCATACCCCGCCATCTGGGCTCCCTACTACACGCTGCATAAGCTGCTGGCGGGTCTGCTCGACTGCAGCAGGGCTTTTCAGTCGGAGACAGCACTGCAAACGGCCGTAAGGTTAGGCGGCTGGGTCTGCCGGCGGCTGGAAGGACTGACGCACGAACAGCTCTCCGCCATGTGGAGCACTTATATTGCCGGCGAATTCGGCGGCCTCGGAGAATCCATGGTCCGGCTGTGTGAGCTGACCGGAGACCGGCGATATCTGAGCGCGGCGCGCAGGCTGGATAACGACAAGCTGTTCTATCCTATGTCTCTCGGCCTCGACGCGCTGACGGGCCTGCACGCTAACCAGCACATCCCGCAGGCAATCGGCGCCCTGCGCATGTACGCCGTGTGCGGAGAAGAGCGTTATTACCAAATCGCCTCGCATTTCTGGGATATCGTCACAAACTCTCATGTCTATGCCGTCGGCGGCACAGGTGAGGGGGAGATGTTCCACCAGCCGGGGCTGATCGGGCACCTTCTGAGCGATCAGACGGCGGAATCCTGTGCATCGTACAACATGCTCAAGCTGACAGGCGAACTGTATCGCTACGAGCCGAAGTCCGTCCTTATGGAATACTTCGAGCGTACGCTCTATAACCACATCCTCGCTGCCGCTGAACCGAACGACCACGGCGGCACGACCTATTTTCTGCCCCTCGCGCCCGGTTTCCGGAAGCTTTACAGCGGTGATGACGAAAATACCTGCTGCCACGGCACGGGCCTCGAGAGCGCATTCAAATATGCGGACTGCGCATATGCCGGGTTCGGCGATGCGCTCGCGGTCAATCTGTTCATCAACTCTCATATCCGGTGGAAAGAAAAGAATATCGTATTGCATCAGACGGTGCGTGAGGAGCGGGACGGAATCGTTTCTTCTCTGCGTCTGTCAGGAGAAGGAAGCGTGCAGCTGTACGTTCGCCGTCCCGCCTGGCTGTCCGGAGAAGCCGTTTTTTCCTTGAACGGAAAACCCGTTGTTCTGCAGGAGGCGGACAGCTGTTTCACGGCAGGACTATTATCGGACGGAGACATTTTGCTGTGCCGATTTCCCTGTAAAGTGCGTCTCGAGTCTCCTCAGGACGCGCCGGAACTGGCCTCCGTCTGCTGGGGTCCCTGGGTTCTGGCGGCAGTCAGCCCTGAGAAGAAGCCGCTTTCCCTGTCATCATCTCTTGAGCAGACGGGAGACGGGCCGTATTTTCGCCTGGGGGCAGCGGGCGCGCAGCTGATGCCTCTGTATATGATCAAAGATGAACCGTACCAGGTCTATCTGGCGCGGCTATAGAAGGGAGAATATAAGATGCTGCTTTTGGCGGATCATGTGATTTTGGGGGACGGCAGGACGTGCCTGCAAAAAGCCGGCGTCCTCACGGACAAGGCAGGCAATCTCGCGGCGGTGGATACGGCGGAGAATCTGCGCCGTCAATATCCCGGCGAACAGGCAGAAGACTTTGGCGATGCCACCATTCTGCCAGGCCTTTTCGACATGCACGTCCATCTCGGCTATTATTACAGTCAGCCGGACTGCGCGTCGTACAACGATTTCCGCATCGCCCTGTATGCCGCGAAGCAGGCGCAGCTGGCTCTCACGCTTGGCATCACGACCGTCCGGGACCTCAGTTCACCCCACGGCCTCTGCCGCGCGCTGCGGGAAGCGTCAGAAGAGAACTTTGTTCCCGCGCCCCGCATCCTGCATGCCGACGCCGGCATCTGCATGAGCGGCGGCCACGGCTGGACTGACGGCATTGAACAGGCGGACGGTCCCTGGGCGATTCGTGCGGCTATCCGCCGCCAGGTGCGGGACGGAGCCGACTGGGTGAAGCTGCTGACGAGCAATCGCGCCGACATTCCCGAGTTCACGCAGGAGGAGCTGGATGCCGCCGTGGACGAGTGTCATCGCCGCCGCATAAAAACCGCCGTCCACGCAGGTCTGCCTCCCGCAATTCAGATGTGCATCGACGCAGGTTTCGACACGATCGAACACGGCACCTTCCTGACAGTTCCGCAGGCCCGGCAGATGGCGGAAAATGGCCAGGCATGGACGCCCACCATCACAGCCTATACCTATCTCTATGACTATTGCTGCCGACTCGAACGCGAGGGCGGCGCGGACAGCAACTCCGTCGCACGCCGCGCCATCCGGGACAAAGCGTTCTTCGGCCCGGCCGCCGCGGCTTATCGCGATCACTTCAAAGCACTCTACGACACCGGCGTGACCGTCCTCGCGGGCAGTGACATGGTGCTTCTGGGTGCGCCTCCCCTGCCCATCCACCAGGAACTTGGCTATATGGTGCGGTACGGCATCACGCCTCTGCAGGCTATCCAGACCGCGACCGGAAATCCCGCGCGGGTACTTGGCCTGGAAAATGTCACGGGTATGCTGCGTCCCGGTCTTGCTGCAGATCTTTTGGTTGTGCGAGGCGACGCGTCCAGGGATATTGAGGCGCTTGACCGGGTGGAGCAGGTTATGATGCAGGGAAAAATCGTATCGAAAGGAGAAAATAAACATGAATGAGGAGAAACTGCTGGAATACATGAAAAAAGAAAGCCTGGATGGCTTTCTGGTGAGGAAAAAGGTAAACGTACGGTATCTGAGCGGTTACACAGGTGACGACAGCAGCCTTTTTGTGACGCGCGGTGCGCTCTATTTTCTGACGGATCCGCGTTATACCGAACAGGCCGCACTGGAGTGCCCGGACTACCGGCTTGTGAATGTCCGCGCTAAACCAGGTACACCGCTGGGGACAATCGTTGCGGAACTGGCGGACAAAGAGAACGTCCGCCGGCTCGGCTTTGAGGATGAAATGATGAACTTCCGCGACTACGAGGGCTTCCGCGCCGCATTCCAGGGCGAGCTGGTGCCCACGTCCCAGATTATCGAGCAGATGAGAATTATTAAAAGTCCGGCCGAGATTGCCTGTCTGCGTGTCGCGTGCGACATCTCCTGCCGCGCCTTCGAGCGCATTCTGAAGGAGATCCGCATCGGCGTTACGGAGAAGGAACTGGCGGCCAAACTGTCTCTTTTCATGGTACAGGAGGGCTCGGATACCATGCCTTACGGCAACATCCTCATTTCCGGTGCGCGTACCTCACTGCTGCACGGCATTCCGTCCGAGAAAGCCGTGGAATACGGTGATTTCGTACTCATGGATTTCGGCTGCCAGTACCATGGCTATCTCTCCGACATGACCCGCACCGTGATTGTCGGCAGGCCGAGTCCCAGACAGCGGGAGGTCTATGAACTGACGCAGCGCATGATCCGGGATTCTCTTGCCATCACGAAGGCAGGTACTCCCTGCCCTGAAATCTACAAAGCCTCACTGCAGGCCGTGGCGGGAACAGAATACGAACCATACACCTATGGCAATATCGGCCACGGCATCGGTTTGTTCGTCCATGAGCTGCCCTATTCCAGCGTGGCCAGTTCCGATATTCTGATGGCCGGCAACGTTCGCACGATCGAGCCCGGCATCTATATCCCCGGCTGGGGAGGAGTGCGCATCGAGGATCAGATTCTCGTCACCGAGGACGGCTACGACGACATGATCTCCACGACACATGAGCTGATTGTGCTGTAGTCTTCAGTGTACAGGCTTCTCCGCGTCCTTCTTGAAAGGATTCGGATAGTTGACGGACAAAAGTTCCGCGAGCTTGTTCGTGTTGTTGACCCAGTTGTGGGGCAGATTTGACAGGATCTGCATGCTGTCGCCGGGGTAGAGCGTGTAGCTGCGTCCGTCGAGCCATACTGTGACCACGCCGGAAAGAACATAAATGTATTCCTCGCCGCTGTGCGTGTACATCTCCGGCTGGGACTTCTCCGATCCGGCTATGGGCATCAGGCGGAAGATGCGGGGCAGCATGTCAAATTTGAGGTTATTGTGACTGAGAATCGCCTGCACGATCTGCGGGCTGTTGGCAGTGTACTGGAGGTCGAAGGCGTGCACGACAGGGTCCGTGGGTTTCGGCTGGTTCTCTGTGAAAAAGCTGGACAGCGACACATCAAGGCACTCCGCAATCTTTGCCAGTGAGTCAATCGCGATTGAGGAAATGCCCCGTTCAATCTGCGAGAGGAAACCAACTGACAGCCCTGTCTCTTTGCTGAGCTGCTTGAGCGTATACTTTTTCCCGGTGCGCAGCGCCTTGATCTGAGCACCTATTGTCGAATTGTGGTTCACGATATCACTCCTATGTCATTTTTGAATTCTTACACAATCATACAAAAACCGCCGGGGGCTGTCAATTGCTGGCAATTAATTTTTCGGAAAACGGACATAGCTGCGGGAAAATTTATTTTAGGAGGGAAATTCCATGATCGCATCATTTTTTCAGGAAAACCGTCAGACGCTCTATCATTCTTTGGAGGACGGCACGCTGCTCGTTATCTTCGCCGGGCAGGAGCCGCGTCAGTCCGCTGATGCCTATTATCCCTTTTTCTGCAATCGCAACTTCGCCTACCTGACAGGCCTCAGTTCCGCCGCCTCGCACCATTTTATCCTGCTGGCGGAAAAGAGCGCTGACGGTGTCCGCGAGACGCTGTTTCTGCTGCCGCCTGATGATTTGGCCGAGCGCTGGACGGGCCGCAGAGTCAAGCAGGACGAAGCACGTGCGGCAGGAAATATTGCCGAAACCGCCTTCGTTAAGGATTTTGAAGCCCGATTCCATCACGCAGCGGAATCCGGCACATTCCATACGCTCGCGCTCGATTTGTGGAAGCATATGCCCGACGAGGCACCGGACGAAGCTCACGTCTTTGCCGAAGAAGCAATCCGCCGCTATCCGGCCCTGCGCATCGCCAGCGTCCATGCCCGGCTCTCAGCCCAGCGCACCATCAAAAAGCCATGCGAGATCGAGGCCATGAGAATTGCTATGACAATCACGAAGGCCGGTATCGAGGCAATGATGCGCGGCTCGAAGCCCGGCATGTATGAATACCAGTACAAAGCCCTTTTCGACAAGGCACTGACCGAGCGCAACGTCCTGCTCCCGGCATTTCCTTCCATTATTTCCGCCGGCAAAAACAACTTCTGCATCCATTACTACAGTTACCAGGGGCAGGTGCAGGACGGGGACATGATCCTGAACGACGTCGGCGCATGCTGGGACAACGAATGCAACGACGTCTCCCGGGGCTGGCCCTGCAATGGCGTCTTCTCTGAAAAACAGCGTGCTTTGTATCTTTGTGCCTACGAGACGTCGGAATACATGTTTCATACCATCCGTCCCGGCATGCCCATGGCCGATGTAGACAAAGTTTCCCATGCATACTGCGCAAAGAAGCTGGAGGCCCTGGGTCTGCTGAAGGCCGGCGAGAATGTGAATAAGTATATGTGGCACGGAGGAGCGCACCACGTGGGCTTCGACGTACATGATGCCGTGGATATGAGCCGTCCCGTCGCACCGGGCATGGTTTTCTGCGTGGACATCGGCATCTATGCAGAGGAGTGGGGCATTGGCTTCCGGGTGGAGGACAACTGCCTTGTTACTGAGAACGGATGTGAGAACCTCTCCCGTGAAATTCCGCGTTCCATTGACGAAATCGAACATTTTATGGCAGACAGGGCTTGATTCTGTAAAAATATGCTCTGTAATATTCATTAATATGAATTTTCATTTATTAATTCACATAGGCTTCGGAGCCGCCTGCAGATTCAGGCGGCTTTTTGTCTTTTGTGCGGACTGTCCTTATCTGCGGCCAATTTCCGGAAAATACAGAGCCCGGCTGAAGAGTGTGAACAAATTCACGAACCTGCATCATAAAAGTTCACAAATCGTGAACAGAAACTTAGTATAATTTCGCAAATATGAAAATATGATTAAAAAATCAGTTTACAATGAACAAACTGTGAATTATAATCAATTTGTCGAAAAGGTCGTTCACCTAGAGCAGATTTTCAGAATTTTCCGACGGTTTTTCTGTTTCCCCGCAGATGAGGAGGCCATTCCGGCTCCCACGTCAACACTGGTCATAGCATAGTGACAGGTAAAAGAAGGAGGAATAATATGAAAAACGTAAAAGTTCGGCTTTTGACAGCTTCTATGGCGGTTCTCTTGCCTCTTAGCCTACTTGGCGGGTGCGGAACTTACCAGAAGCAGGAGAGCACGGCGACCTCAAGCGCGGCGGCTTCAGCTTCGGCATCCGCCAGCGGCTCGGTTGCGTCCAGCACGGCTAGTTCCGCTACCAGCACCGGAGGTGAAAAGAATTTCCGGATTTACATGACTACTGAACCGCCTTCACTCGACCCTGAACTCTGCAACTCCATGGCAGGCTCCGACATGCTCTACAACCTGATGGACGGTCTGATGCGCAACAACAATGGCAAAATTGAACCGGGTGTCGCGACAGATTACGATGTTTCCTCCGATGGTCTTACCTATACATTCCATCTTCGCGACGACGCGATGTGGAGCGACGGCGTGCAGGTCAAAGCAGGCGATTTCGTCTACGGACTCCAGCGCCTTATGGATCCGGCTACTGCAGCCAGCGGTGCATACATGGGCGAGGTCCTGAAAAATGGCAAGGATGTTGAAGCCGGGAAGATGACAGTTGACCAGCTGGGTGTATCCGCTCCCGATGACAAGACTGTCGTCATCACGCTCGACCATCCCGCTGCCTATTTCCCCACAATGTTATCCAGCGCCTCATATTTCCCAGTCCGCAAGGATCTGGTTGACAAGTACGGCAAGGACTTTGCCTCTACTGCGGACAAGAACGCCTACAACGGTCCGTTCAAGCTCGAAAGCTGGGAACACGACAGCAAGCTGACCCTTGTTAAAAACGACAAGTTCTGGAACAAAGATGCCATCAAGATCGACAAAGTGGAAGTCTCTATTCTGACGGATGCGAACACGCCGATCAGCATGTATGAGACCCAGCAGCTTGACTATGTGGACATTCCGGCCGCTTCCTTCGAACAGTACAAGGACAAGGCTACTGCCTGGTATACCGGCAGCATGGATTATCTGCAGATCAATCTCAAATGCGGCAATGCCGCTCTCGAAAACCAGAATTTCCGCAAAGCTTTGAGCTATGGCATCGACCGCAACGCGTTTGCTAAGCTGAGCCGCAACAACATGAACAAACCGACCAGCCGTGCGGTGCTGCCCGTCATGCAGGGTGATTCCGGAAACTGGGGCGATGAATTCGACTTCACGCCGTATCCGCTCGATGGCGATATGACGCAGGCGAAGGACTATCTGCAGAAAGCCATGACTGAACTGGGCGTAACCGACATCAGCCAGATGACCTTCAAGCTCAACTATTCTGACAACGACAATACCCGCAAGATCGTTGAAGCTGTTCAGGCCCAGTGGAAGCAGAATATCGGCATCGACATCACCCTGAACCCGCTGCCTTACGCTGTACTGTACGACAATCAGGCGAGTGAGGACTTTGAAATGATGTACACCGGCTGGACACCTGACTATGACGATCCGAACGCCTATCTGGAACTCTTCTCCACCGACGGCGGCTACAACTATTCACAGCACAGCAATCCCGAATTTGACAAGTATATGACCGAGTCTCAGACCACGACCGATCCAAAGGCCCGCTTCACGGCTCTGTTCAATGCCGAGAAGGTCCTCTGCGATGATCTTCCGATCATCAACCTGGATGCCACCAATAACTATTATCTTATCGCCGACAACGTGCAGGGTTACAATCCCTACTACGTAGGCACCAACATGAATTTCACCACGGTCACCATGAATTGATTAATTGAAACAGCGCGGCAGGATGCCCCCGAACTTTTTCCGGAAGTCCGGGGGCATCCCGGTTGTGCAGGCCATTCTGCCGGCGGAGCATACGCTGAGAGGGAATTTCGCTATGGGAAAATACATCGCAAAACGAATCCTGATTTCGCTCGTCACGCTGCTGGTTTTGATGACGGTCGTCTTCGTACTTGTCCGGCTGATGCCGGGCGGGCCGTTTGTTGACCCGAAGATGACGCCCGCGATCAAAGCACGGCTGGAGGCATACTACGGTCTCGACAAGCCGATCTACATCCAGTTTTTCCAGTACATCAGCAATATTCTTCACGGGGATCTCGGCTACTCCATGCGGTATATGAATCGCTCCGTCAACGATATCCTGGCGGCATCTTTCCCGTTCTCCTTTGACCTCGGGATCCGCGCCCTCGTCATGGCGATCTCGCTGGGCATCGTGCTGGGCGTCATCGCGGCTTTACACCGCGGAAAGACCATGGATTACGTCTGCATCATCATCGCCATCATCGGCACCAGCGTTCCGGACTTCATCATGGGCGGCATACTGCAGTATTTCTTCGGTGTCAAGTGGGGACTGTTGCCGGTAGCGGAATATTATGGTTTTCAATACACCATTCTGCCATCGGTGGCGCTGGGACTTTTGACACTTGCCACGGTTTCCAGGGTCATGCGCTCGAGCATGCTTGAGGTCGTCGGGCAGGATTACATCAAGACAGCCCGTTCGAAGGGTCTGTCCAATTTTCGTATCACTACGAAGCATGAAATCCGCAACGCGATTATTCCCATCATTACGATTCTGGGCCCGATGGTGGCGAGCATCCTCACCGGTACATTCGTTATCGAATCAATCTTCGCCATTCCCGGCATGGGCAAATATTACGTGGACAGCATCAACGCCAATGACTACACCCTTATCATGGGGATGACTCTTTTCTATGGCGCAGTGCTGATCCTGGCAAATATGGTCGTGGATATTCTCTACGGCATCGTTGATCCCAGAATCCGCGTAGACAAGAAATCGGAGGCCTGAATATGACGGACACTGTTATGGCGGAAGACATTCCCGCCGAGAAATTCCGTGTCATCGGCAAGAACATCACCAAGATGGACGCCATCTCCCGGCCAAGCCTCTCCTATACGCAGGACGCCTGGCGGCGGCTTAAAGGCAACCGCGTTGCGCTTGTGTCGATGATTGTTCTCGTTATCTATATTCTCTTGGCTGTCTTCGCACCAATTTTCTGCCCCTACGACATGGCTACGCAGGACGCGAACGCCATCAACCTCGGAGTTTCCGCACAGCACTGGTTCGGCACCGATTCCCTCGGCCGCGACCTGTTCGTGCGCGTGTGGGAGGGTGCGCGTGTGTCTTTGTCCATCGGCTTCGCTGCAGCCATGATTAATGCCGTGATCGGCGCAATCATCGGATGCATCTCCGGTTACTACGGAGGCCGCCTTGACATGTTCATTATGCGTCTCGTTGATGTGCTCTACGGCATCCCGAGCCTCATCGTAACGATGCTTGTTATGATGATTCTGGGCCGGGGCGTCAAGTGCCTGATTATCGCCATGTGCATCGTGGGCTGGATAGGTGCGTGCCGTTTTGCCCGCGGCGAAATGCTGCGGCTTAAAAACCTCGACTTCGTGAGTGCGGCGCGGGTGCTCGGCGTGCACAACCGCACGATCATCTTTCGCCATATTCTGCCCAACATGCTGGGGCTTCTCATCACGAACCTCACTATGGCCGTGCCGGGCGCCATTTTCTCGGAGGCATTTCTCAGCTTTATCGGCCTCGGCATTGCGCCTCCGAACAGCAGCTGGGGCGTACTGGCCAAAGAGGGCATCAGCATGCTGCGAAGCTATCCTATGCAGCTCTTCATCCCCTCCTTCTTTATCTGTACCACCATGTTGGCACTGAATCTGCTCGGCGACGGTCTGCGCGATGCGTTTGACCCTCTGCTGCGTGGCACCGACTGAGAGGAGATGGATATCATGAACGACAATATTCTCGAGGTCAAGAATCTGAGTTTTTCCTTTCGTACCTACGGAGGCACCGTCAAGGCCGTGCGTGACGTCAGCTTCAGGCTGCGCCGCGGCGAAATTCTCGGCATTGTCGGCGAATCCGGCTGCGGCAAGAGCGTTGCCACACAGTGCATCGTCAAGCTGAACCCGGAACCGCCAGGTTTTTTCGAAGGCGGATCCATCCTCTATAATGGCGAAGACCTTCTTAAAAAGAGCGACAAGCAGCTGCGAAAGATCCGCGGCCGCCGGATTGGCTACATCTTTCAGGACCCGATGACATCCCTGAATCCTACCATGCGCATCGGCAAGCAGGTTGAGGAAATTTTCCTGGGCGACCGGACAGTCTCGGCCGCGCAGGCCAGGCAGAAGGCATTGGACATGTTTGAACGCCTTGGCATATCCGATCCTGAGCGGCGGCTCAATCAATACCCACACGAGCTTTCCGGCGGCATGAAACAGCGCGTGATGATTGCCATTGCCCTGATCGGCGGGCCGGACATCATCATCGCGGATGAGCCCACGACCTCGCTGGACGTGACCATCGAAGCGCAGATTCTTCAGCTTCTTCGCCAGATGAGCCGCGAGACGAACACTTCCGTCATCATTATCACCCATGACCTCGGCGTCATAGCGAGGCTCTGCGATCGCGTGCTGGTCATGTACGGCGGTAAAATCCTTGAGCGCGGAACAGTCGAGGATATTTTCTATCACACCGCCCATCCCTACATTTCAGGACTTCTGCACTCTGTAGCCCGGTTGGAAATGGACAAGAACCAGGAGCTGCGCCCCATCGAGGGCACGCCTCCGGACTTGTTCTGCCCACCCAGAGGCTGCCCATTTGCCGCCCGGTGCGAATATGCGATGGAAGTCTGCACCGAGACGCCCCCGCCCGTGACTCAGCTCACCGGAGAACACAGCACCTGCTGCTGGCTTCAGGACGCAAGAGCACCCAAGGTGGACCTTATTTATCGGGGAGGCAGCACAAATGGAAAATGAGACAAACCGTAAGCCACTGCTGCACGTGGAAAACCTCTGCAAGTATTTCCAGATTACGAAGCACGACACCCTGAAGGCAGTTGACGGTATCTCCTTTGACATCTGCAAAGGTGAAACGCTTGGCGTCGTCGGCGAATCGGGCTGCGGAAAATCCACGCTCGGACGCTGTATCGTACGGCTGTACAAGCCCACGTCCGGCAAAATCGAGTACGACGGTCAGGACATCACCGCCCTAAAGAACCGCGCAGAGGAGCTCAACTACTGCAAACGCGTGCAGATGATTTTTCAGAACCCCTACTCTTCACTCAATCCGCGCATGACGGTGCTCGACACCGTGGGCGAGGGCATCCGCCTGTACCACAAGGACTACAGCCGCCAGCAGGTCAGCGATGCGGTCGAGGAGCTGCTTGAGAAAGTAGGCCTTGGCCGGGACCACATATCCCGGTTCATGCACGAATTCTCCGGCGGCCAGAAACAGCGAATAGGAATCGCCAGGGCTCTGTCCGTCAACCCGGAGTTCATTGTCTGCGACGAGCCGATTTCCGCGCTGGACGTGTCCATTCAGGCACAGGTTATCAATATGCTTAAGCATCTGCAGAAGGACATGGGCCTGACATATATGTTCATTGCCCACGATCTTTCGATGGTCAAATACATTTCTGATCGCATCGTCGTGATGTATCTCGGTTCTGTGATGGAAGAGTGCAGCGCACATGTATTGTATGAGCGCCCGCTCCATCCCTACACCCAGGGCCTTCTCTCTGCGATTCCGGAACCGGATCCGATCCGGGCCAAGCAGGCCAAGGATATCATCAAGGGCGAGATTCCCAGCCCCATCAATCCCAAGCCCTACTGCAAGTTTGCAGGCCGCTGTCCGTTCGTGGAACCGATCTGCCGGCAATCCATCCCTGAACTGCGGGAGATCGAGCCCGGGCACCTGATTGCCTGCCATCTGGCGGAGAAGATGAAGGGAGAAAAAGCATGAACATCAAGCACACTTTTCAGACGATTGATACCCACACCGGCGGCGAACCCACCAGGACCGTCGTGCGCGGCTTTCCCAAAGTGCCCGGCGCAACCATGAAGGACAAAATGATCTACATGATGGAGAAGGGTGACTGGCTGCGGCAGCTTCTCTGCTTTGAGCCCCGCGGCAATGACGTCATGTCCGGTACGCTTCTGACTGAACCATGTCACCCCGAAGCGGATATCGGCGTTCTCTATTTTGAGGTCGGCAACTGGATGCCGATGTGCGGCCATGATACCATCGGCGTCGCCACTGCGCTTGTTGAGGCCGGTCTTGTGAATGTGACCGAGCCCATCACCCATATCACGCTCGATACCCCCGCGGGTCTGGTCCGGCTCGAGGTCGAAGTCGAGGACAGCACGGCCAAATCTGTCAGTTTCATCAATGCCCCTGCTTTTGTCATGGCCAGGGATGCGAAGGTCCGCACTGCCGAATACGGCGAATTGAAACTCGATATCGCCTACGGCGGCAATATTTACGCCATTCTGCCGGCCAAATCGGTCGGTCTGGAGATCTGCCCGGCAACGGCCTCCGCGCTGGTTGCGGCGGGGTGTTCGCTCAAAGACGATATTAACCGCCAGATCAAGGTGCAGCACCCCGAACTGCCGATGGAAAACCAGGTCACACACGTAGAGTTCTACCAGCTGGGCTCGAATCCCGGCGATCCCATCCGCAATGCGGTCGTCATTCCGCCCGGTGCTATCGACCGCTCTCCCTGCGGAACCGGCACATCTGCGAAGTGCTCAGTGCTCGCGGCGGAGGGACTGCTGAAAAAAGGCGGGAGCTTTGTACACGAAAGCATCATCGGCAGCCGTTTTACCTGCCAATACCTGGATGACGCCGAAGTCTGCGGCATCCCAGCGGTCATCCCGCGGGTAACGGGCAGGGCATGGGTCACGGGCATCAACACCTATATGATTGCTCCGGATGATCCGTTTCCGATGGGGTTTCAACTTAAATAATTGTAAATATTTTTATTTTGATGATAGAAAGGAAGGGTTAACATGGAATTGCGAGTGGTAAATCATCCTATTCTAGGCCCCGCAGAAGACAATGGGACTGTCGAAATCACTGTGGACGGAAAGAAGCTGACGGCGAAGAAGGGCGAAATGATCGCGGCTGCGCTGCTGGCAAACGGCATCCGGATCCACCGCTACACGGCGAAACGCCATGAGCCCCGCGGAATTTACTGCGGGATCGGCCAGTGCACCGACTGCGTCATGACGGTCGACGGCAATCCGAACGTTCGCACATGCATCACGCCGGTCGAAGACGGCATGGTCATCGAAACGCAGCAGGGTTATGGAACGGGGGTGGAAACGCATGACTGAACGTGAAGTCGTCATTATCGGAGGCGGTCCGGCAGGGCTGTCGGCGGCAATCGAAGCCGCAAAACGCGGCGCCAAGGTGCTCGTCTGTGATGAGAACAAGCGCCCCGGCGGTCAGCTTTTTAAGCAGATTCATAAGTTCTTCGGCTCGAAAGCACACAATGCCGGCGTGCGCGGCATCGATATTGCGAAGAAGCTGTTGAAAGAGACTCAGGAAAGCGGTGTCGAGGTGTGGCTGGACAGCCCGGTATACGGCATATTTAAAGACCACACCCTGGCTGTGCTGCATGACGGTGCGACCGAGGTCATCCGGGCCAAGAAAATCCTTATCAGTACAGGCGGCGGTGAGAACGCGCTGCGCTTCCCCGGCTGGACGCTTCCCGGCGTCATGGGCGCGGGTGCGGCGCAGACGATGGTCAACGTGAACCGGGTGCTTCCCGGCAAGCGGATTTTAATGGTCGGCTCCGGCAACGTGGGCGTCATCGTAGCCTATCAGCTCATGCAGGCCGGTGCGCAGGTCGTCGGTATTGTCGAAGGCATGGATCACGTGGGTGCTTACGGCGTGCATGCGGCAAAGCTGCGCCGCGCGGGCGTACCCTTCTTCCTCAGCCATACGATTGTCCGAGCTGAAGGTGAGGACAAGGTTGAGCGAGCGGTGATCGGTGAATTTAAGGACGGCAAGGTCGTGCCGGGTACGGAGATGGGCGTCGACGTCGATGTCATCTGCATGGCAGTCGGCATGCATCCGATGACGGAGCTTGAGTGGATGGCCGGTGTACATCAGGAGTTCATTCCCGCCATGGGCGGCTGGATGCCGATGCACGACGACAATATGGAGACGAACCTGGACGGCATCTACGTAGCGGGCGACACCGCCGGCGTGGAGGAGGCCAATACGGCCATGGACGAGGGACGTCTTGTGGGTACGGCAATCGCAGAATCGCTCGGCTATCTCGGCAAGGATGAAGCGCAGAGCGCAAAGGACGAGATTCGGAAACGTCTTGTCGCCCTGCGGCAGGGTCCGTTCGGCGAACGGCGGCTCAAGGCCAAAGAGGCCATTATGCAGAAAGGAGCTGTTCGATAATGGAGAATAATATTTTATATAACGGCTATCCTTCGATGGAGGAAATCCGCCGGGCAAACGGCTACCCCTCGGAGGAACGGTTTGCCAAAGGCCCCGTGGCGGTAACGGAGTGCGTGCAGGAGATTCCCTGCAACCCATGCGAAGGGGCGTGCCCCTTCCACGCAATCACGGTGGGTGAGCCCATCACCAACTGCCCGCACGTGGATGAAGATAAATGTACCGGCTGCTGCACCTGCGTTTCAGCATGCTCGGGCCTTGCAATCTTCGTGATTGACAAGACTTACAGTGAGACTGAGGGTACGGTCAGTTTTCCGTTCGAGTATCTGCCGCTGCCGAATCCCGGTGATACGGTGGACGCCCTCAGCAGAGCAGGTGAATTCATCTGCAAAGGTACGATTGTCCGTGTGAAAAACACGGCCAAAAATGACCATACACCGGTCGTCACAATGGCTGTTCCCAAAAAATACTGCGACGACGTACGCACAATGCGCCGCCTGAACATTCCGGAAGATGCCGAATTCACGCCTGAAGAACATGTCGAGTACATGGATGATGATGTGCTGGTCTGCCGCTGCGAGGAAATTACCGCGGGAGAAATCCGAAAGGCAGTGCGGGAATACGGAGGCACTTCCGTGACGGAAATCAAGCGCCGCGTCCGCGCGGGCATGGGCCTGTGCCAGGGCAAAACCTGCAGCCGGCTTGTGACCCGGATCATCAATGAAGAACTCAGCAAGGCTCCCAGCGATGTGCTTCCGGCGACGTCCCGGCCTCCCATTCGTCCGGTGACGTTCGGCGAGCTCATGGACGGCGAAGAAGGAGGGAAGCACAATGATTAAATCCGCAGATGTAGTCGTGATCGGTTCCGGTGTCATCGGCGCTTCCGTGGCATACTTCAACGCCAAATCCGGCGCGAAGGTCATACTGATTGACCGCGGCGACATGGCCGAGGGTACCAGCAGCAAGAGCGACGGCAACATTCTTGTCTGTGACAAGATGCCCGGTTTCGATGCCAAATTTGCCAAAGCCAGCCAGGACATGTTCGGTCCTCTCAGCAAAGAGCTGGACTTTGATATTCAGTGGCATCAGCGCGGCAGCCTCTATATCGTCGAAGACGAGGAGCAATATGAGATCGCCGCGAAATTCTGTAAAGACATGGTGGCCTGCGGGCTGCCCATGCGCATGATGGACAAGTATGAAATCCATCAGGACGAGCGCTATCTCGCGGACGACCTTTACGGCGGCCTCGAAACGGCATGCGACGGCTCACTCTATCCGATCGGCCTGTGCTACGGCTATGCTCTCGGCGCGAAGAAGATGGGCGCAGAGCTGCTGTTCCACAACCCTGTCACCGGCATAGATCGCGACGGGAATGGTTTTCTCGTCCACAGCGAGCAGTGCGACGTCGCGGCCAAATACGTGGTCGACTGCGCGGGCGTCTGGTCGCCGGTCATCGGCCGCATGGTAGGGCTGGAAATTCCCATCCAGGCCCGTCAGGGGCAGATCCTCGTATCCGAGCAGACCTTCCGGGTCGCACGGCGCAAGGTACATGAATTCGGCTACATGCTGACGAAGTTCGGCAGCAGCAATTACAAGCGCAAGGTCTCCGAACGAGTTGAGCGCAACGGAGTCGCATTCGTTTTCGAGCCCACTGCCTCGAATAACTTCCTGATCGGCTCCTCCCGCAGTTTTGTAGGCGAGGACATCTCGAACGATATTGAAGTCATGCAGGCATTGGCCGAGCGGGCCATCCGCTTCTTCCCGGTCATTCGGGACATCAAGGTCATCCGCGGCTACAGCGGCCTCAGGCCTTTTACGCCGGACCATCTGCCTATCGTTTCCGATACGCCTGTTCCCGGCTTCTACATTGCGGCCGGCCACGAGGGCGACGGCATCGGCCTTTCTGCTATCACGGGCAAGAGTATCGCAGATATGGTTGCAGGACGTCCCACGTTCATGGATCTGAGTCCAGTCAGTTACAACCGTTTTCTAAAACAATAAATCATACGGAGGCAAACACATGAATCCAAAATTTGCAGGTATTTACGCAGTCGCCATCACGCCCTTTCACAAGGACGGCAGCTTTGATTTCGACAAGGCCAAGAAACATCTGGACTGGCTGATTGAAAACGGCGTCCAGGGCATCTGCCTTTTAGGCGCGACTGGTGAATATCAGAGCGTCACACTCGAGGAGCACAAGGCCTACGTTCGCGAAATCGTCCCCTACATCAAGGGACGTGTGGGCGTGATGGTCGGCGCGACCCGTGAGCGGGCCGACGACGTGATTGAACTGGTCAGCAACATCAAAGACTGCGGCGGTGACGCTGCAATGGTTCTGACTCCGCCGTACTGCCATCCGGCGCAGGATGAGATTGTCGAAAACTATCGCTATATAATGGAGAAGACTCAGTTCCCCATCATGCTCTACAATAACCCCGGCAGCTGCGGCGTCAACCTGGAGCGTGACACGTTCCAGAAGCTTTTCCAGCTTCCCTACGCCGCCGTTGTCAAGGAGTCCAGCGGTTCCATGCAGAAAGTGACAGAAGTTTTAATGGACGCGCCCGAGCGGATCAGCGTCTTCTGCGGCTGCGACACGCTTGCCTATGAGAGCTTTGCAGCGGGAGCGTGCGGCTGGATCAGCATGCTTGCAAATGTCGCGCCGAAGGACTGTGTAGCTCTGTATGACGCAGTTTACTGCCGCAAAGATCTGGCCGAAGGCTGGAAGATTTACCGCAGGCTGCTGCCGGGTCTCAATCTGTTGGAGAATTTCCCGAAGCCTGTTCAGGCAATGAAATACGTCGTCGACCGCAAGACCGACAATGGCGGTTTCTCCCGCAGACCGCGCATGGAGCTGACCGATAAGGAAAAAAATTATGTGTATGCGGAAATGCACGCGGATGAGATTCAATAAGCGATAAAAAATTCCCGGAAACGGTTTATCGGCCGTTTCCGGGAATTTTTTTTACTTATTATCTCTGTTTTTCCTGCAGTGCTTTCAGCACCTTTTCAGGGTAAGCCGGCAGATCGCGGATGCGCACGCCGCAGGCGTCATCAATCGCATTGATTACGGATGCGTGCGGGCTGCTGAGCACTACCTCGCCGCAGCCGGAGGAGCCGAAGACGCTGTGCTTCCGCGGAGTTTCCAGATAGATGATCTCAAGATCGTCCGGAATCATGTCGATCGTTGGGAAACCGCACTTCATGAGCGTTGTCTGCTTGTGAACGTCCTCGAAGTCCTCGCTGAGCGCCATGCCGATGCCCTGAGCGATGCCGCCGTAGTACTGGCCGTCCACGGCAAGCTTGTTGCCGATTTTGCCGGCGTCCACGGCTACCCGGACTTTCGTGACCCGGACCTTGCCGGTCGTGATGTCGACCTCAGCCTCGGTCATGAAAACACCGTACATAAAGGCGATATGAGGGTACTTGCTCAGACCGGTCTGCGGGTCGAGCGGCGTGCAGTATTGGTCTGTCGAGAAAGAGCCCTTGTAATAAGTGTCGAGGGAATCGGCCTTCATTTCGTCATAAGTGCGGAACGTCCCGTCGTCCTTCCGCATGGCCTTCGCCAGTTTTTCACCGGCGTCGTAAATCGCGTTGCCGATGATGAGCTGGCTGCGGCTGCCCGCCGCGCTGCCGGAGTTCGGACATTTGGACGTGTCATTGGAAATCATCACAATTTCATCCGGCCGGACATGGATGCCGTTCTTGGCCAGTGTCTCCTGCGTGACCGTAAGTATGCCGATATCTGCGCCCTGGCCGTGGTCCTCCCAGGTGCTGTAGGTGGCGAAGCGGCCGTCCGGCAGCAGTTCCATCGCAGCTTCGGCCGCGTCGCAGTTCTCGTCGCCGATGCAGTAGCAGGCCAGGGAAAGTCCGACGCCCTGCTTTTTTGTCTCGGTCGAATTGGCCTTCGTCCGCTTTACTGCATCGTCGTAGTACGGACGGATCATTTCCATGAGCTGGTTGTAGGGCAGGATATCCGGCTTGTCGCCGTAGGGCGTGGTGCTCTCCGATGTATAGAGGTTCTTCATGCGGAATTCAAACGGATCCTCGCCCAGCTTCCGCGCCATCTCGTCGATGATGCTCTCAGTGGAGAAAAGGGACTGGGGACTGCCGTAGCCGCGGAAGGCTGCGCCGTAGGCGTGATTTGTCGCGGTGATGGCCCCGTGGTTGCGGACGTTTTCGATATGGTAGCCGCTGCCGATGAACTGGTTGCCGCGTGTGAGCAGCAAATCCGCAATCTCACCGTAGGCACCGTGGTCGATGAGGAAGTTGGCATTCAGGCCGACGAGCCTGCCGGTCTTTTTGTTCGCACCGAGCTCCAGGTGCATGAAGAACGGCGAACGCTTGCCGGTGTAGGTAATCTGCTGTCCCATGCTGAACTCGAGGTAGCAGGGCCGTCCTGTCGCCATGACGGCGACGCCCAGCATACCCTCGATTGTGGCAACCAGCTTATAGCCGAAGGTGCCGCCGCAGTTATTCTGCACGATGCGGATCTTTTCGGCGTCGAGGCCAAGGCCCTCGGCAATCTGGTCGCGCGTCATGTAGATGCCGACGGACTTGGAGTGGATCGTGAGAAGGCCGTCTTTGTCAAAGTATGCATAGCCCACGTCCGGTTCGAGCACAAGATGGGGAACGCGCTGGGTGTAGTAGTCGCCCGTTACCGTGACAACATCAGGGTCCTTGAACAGCTCCTTCGGGTCCTCGCCCTTTACGGTATCCTGCTCGCAGAAGATATTAGGCGTGCCTTCGTGGATTTCCTTCGCATCCGGTGCGACGGCTGCGGGTGCGCTCATGTAAGCCGGGAGTTCCTGCAGTTCCACCTTCACCTTTGCTGCCGCTGCTTCCGCCTGTTCCTTCGAGTCTGCCGCCACGATGGCAAGGGCATCGCCGTACATGTACACCTTGTCATCGCAGAGGATGGGACGGTCGGCATTGGTGCCTTTGTCCCAGGAGTAGCAGTTCATATTATTGATGCGGTTCGTGCCCTGTACGTCCTTCGCAGTAAGTACGCGTGCGACACCGGGCATTTTCTCCGCCTCGCTTGTGTCGATCGAGAGAATCTTAGCGTGCGAAACCTTTGCCTGCACGAGAGCCAGATGGAGGAACATGCCGGGCATCTTCTCCATCGTATCGGCGGCAAATTCCCACGTTCCGCAGGCCTTCGGAATGGCCGAAGGACGGGGATAGCTGGAGCCGTAGAGATGCTCGCCTTCTTTGGCGTCGGGCAAAAGCGTTGTGATATCGGCGTCCCCGCGCATCACGGCGGCGGCGGCCATCGTGGCGTCGACATTCGGCTTATAGCCGGTGCAGCGGCAGGCGTTCCGAGTCATGCGGAACTGCTCGCGCACTTCCTCGCGGGTAGGATTGGGGTTCTTCTGCAGCAGGCTGTAGGCTGAAATGATGAAACCCGGCGTACAGAAGCCGCACTGGGCTGCGCCCAGCTTCGACCAGGCGAGCTGGAGCGGATGCGGATGCTCCGGCGTGCCGATGCCCTCAATCGTGAGAAGTTCGGAGCCGTCGGGTACGCGGTTCATTTTCATGATGCAGGATGGTGTTACCTTGCCGTTCAGAATCACGTTGCAGATGCCGCACTGTCCCTGCCGGCAGCCTACCTTGGTACCGGTCAGCCCGAGCTGGCTGCGGATGACGTGGACGAGAGTATCATTCCCGTCTACCAGAATGCTGATGTGCTGGCCATTGACGATCAGATTTTTTTTGATGAGTTTTTTGATCTCCGACATGCTGTGCCTCCCTACTGAAATTTACCACGGGCACGATTTCACGGTATGCCGATTTTGACACTCCGAGTTTCATGCCGACAAAGAAAGACCTCTTTTACATAATCTTCGATATTCTTATCGTATATGATTGCAAAAGGCTTGTCAATAGCGAAAAGAATGGATATAATAGAAAAAACAGACGGCGGTTCCGCCTTGAAATGCTTTCACTAAATCAAAATCAGAATTTCATATATATGAAAATAAAACGTTCTCCGGAAAGGGGGCAGGCAGCATGGACAGTCGCCTCATCGGTATTTTGGCTGACTCCTTCGTCAAGATACTCGTCCCCGGCCTTGTCATGACCGTGCCTTTGACGCTCATTTCCTTTTCTCTCGGCCTGGTGCTGGCCTTGGCAACGGCGATGGTTCAGCATGCGAAGATACCGATCCTGCGGCAGCTTGCCAGGTTCTACATCTGGGTCATCCGTGGGACACCCCTGCTCGTGCAGCTCTACATTGCTTTCTATGGTCTGCCGCGGCTCGGCATCGTCCTCGCGCCATTCCCGGCAGCGGTGATTGTCTTTTCCGTCAACACGGGCGCTTATGATGCCGAGACGATGCGCGCGGCGATCGGTTCTGTGTCCAAGGGGCAGCTTGAAGCCGGATACTGCGCAGGCATGTCCTATTGGCAGACGATGCGGCGCATTGTACTGCCGCAGGCCTTCCGAACGGCTTTTCCGCCGCTGTCCAATTCACTCATCAGTCTGGTCAAGGATACCTCGCTTGCGGCCAATATCACAGTGCTTGAAATGTTTATGGCAACGCAGCGCATCGTAGCACGGACTTACGAGCCCTTCGCCCTGTACTGCGAGGTGGGGCTCATTTATCTGCTTTTCAGTACCGTGCTGACCTGGCTGCAGCGCCGGGGCGAAAAGCGGCTTGCCATCCTCGGCGAGGAGGCGTAAATGCTGGAAGTTCATAATCTTACGAAATCCTTCGGCACGACGCCTGTGCTGCGCGGAATCGACCTGCAGGTCAGCCGCGGCGACATGGTGGCGATTCTCGGTCCCAGCGGCGCGGGCAAGACGACACTCCTGCGCTGTCTCAACTTTCTTGAGCAGGCCGATGCCGGTACAATGACCTTTGACGGCGAGACGTTATCCTTCGGACACGTCTCTAAACGCGATATCTTCCGCATCCGGCGCAAAACAGCCTTTGTCTTCCAGAATTACAATCTTTTTCTCAACAAGACCGCTCTCGGAAATGTGACGGAGGGCCTGGTTGTCGCGCGCCATATGCCGAAGAAGCAGGCCGAGGAACTGGGCCGCCACCTGCTCGATAAGGTGGGCCTCTCGGACCGCTGCGACTGTTATCCGAACCAGCTTTCCGGCGGCCAGCAGCAGCGCGTGGGAATCGCGCGTGCGCTGGCGGGGGATCCGGAGATTATTTTCTTTGACGAGCCTACCAGCGCCCTCGACCCCGAACTCATCGGCGGGGTGCTGAACGTCATGCAGACGCTGGCCGAAGAAGGACGGACCATGCTGGTCGTCACGCACGAAATCGGCTTTGCGCGCACCGTCTCCACCAGAGCTGTCTTCCTGGAGGACGGCCGTGTGCTGGAGTCCGGTCCCTCAAGGGAATTTTTCGATCATCCGCGCGAACCGCGGGTGCAGGCTTTCCTCCGCGCCGTGCATCATGGGCCGGAAGAGGCATGTCAGAAAGGAAATGTGTTATGAAAAAAAGACTGCCTGTGTTTATACTTCTTTTTGCCGCGCTTTTGGGGATGCTCTCCGGCTGTGCTTCTTCCCAAAAGGGCGACGAATTGGCACAGATTAAGCAGAAAGGCGAGATTGTCTTTGCCACTGAGGGTACCTGGTCGCCCTGGACGTATCACGACAAGGACGATCAGCTCGTGGGCTTTGATATCGAGATCGCCGAGGCGGCCGCGAATAAGCTGGGCGTCCGGGCGGTCTTTACGGAGGGCGAATGGGACGGCCTGCTCGCGGGTCTGGAGACAGGGCGCTACGATTCCATGGCGAACGGCGTCGAGATAACAGACGAACGAGAGGAAAAGTACGATTTCAGCACACCTTACGGTTACATCCGCACGGCAATCATTGTCCCGGAAGACAGTACCATTGCCTCATTTGCCGACCTAAAAGGCAAGACCACAGCGAATACGCTCTCGAGTACCTATGCGGAGCTGGCCGAGCAGTACGGTGCCAAAACAACCGGTGTCGATGATCTCAACCAAACCATCGAGCTGCTTCTGGCGGGCCGCGTGGATGCGACGCTCAATGCCGAGGTTACCTATTACGATTATAAGAAGCAGCACCCCGATACCAAACTCAAAATTGCCGCTCTGACCGACACGGCCTCCCGGGTCGCCTTTCCCCTGCGCAAGGGCACGGACAGTACGTCGCTGCGAGAGGCTCTCGACAAAGCCGTCGAAGATCTGCGCGCCGACGGCACCCTGGCAAGCATCTCTGAAAAATACTTCGGAGTCGACATTACCGCAGAAAAATAATTCAGGAAGCACATACTCTTCAGTCCGGAATCAGCGTGAATTTGATGAGCAGAAAGCACCAGGCAATCAGGGTGCTTTTTAAATTGCTTCAGTTTTTGCGTCAGAAACAATACAGATCAAGAAAACTTTGTTGTAGATTCGTTGTTGGTTGCCAACTAAGATGAGGAAGAAAATCAGGGAATCCCTTGTCTATGGAGGTATGCAAAGAAGATGCTGAAAATTGTGGAAGCAGACAATGAAAAGACCTGCAGGTCGCTGAATCACGGACCGGAGGTTTTTCATCATGCGCTGAGGGCAGTACTGAACGGGGAATATCGGTTCCACGTTAAAAACGACCGGGGCGAGGATTATGATCTGGAATACAGGGAAAACAATTCCCTGATTCCGCCGGGACCGACGACAGAGGGGAAAACTCTTCTGCCGCCATATTTTATGTATGATGAAAATAAAAAAGAGGCCCTGTATCTGGAAATGTTTGCTCCCTACAGCGGTGTCATTTTCGAGGAACTCAACGAATACAGCGTCGTGCTCACAGGCATCATCCTGCGGTATACCGATAAAGAGGTCTATATTCCGGACAAACGGATTTACTGGTTCGCAGAGTCTGACGAACGTCTGCATGTTACAGAAGACCTGCCGGATTACAGAAGGATTCATGCAATCTATTCCGGCAGGACGGTTTCGGTCGGCTATGGCGGAGGCAATCCGGACAGCATCAGTCCGACCCCGCTTTTCCACAACGTATTTCTCTGGCAGTGGCTGACGGATCTGCCGACTGACCAGGTGAAATATGCGGAAGTGGCAATCGGCCATATCGCGGGTGTCGGGTCAGTGCTTGCACAGTACACGCGCATGAACAACGCATTTTCAAAGCTTGGCTGGAAGGTCATTCTGAAGCAGGAGACCACCCGGTTTAAGGATGAGATGCTGGAAAAGTATTTCAACCTGGATATCTGCTGCGAGGATTCTGATGAGACCAATACGGTCTATATCCCGAATACCATCCCGGCAATTATTTCCCGCTTTGTATCCTCAAGCAGCTGTGAATTCGATGAATCGATTCTCAATCCCTCCTTTGCGAAGGAACTGAATGAGTATAAGGATGCGGTAATCGGAAATAAGCATATGCTGGGGGCCCTGATACGCGGCACCGACTACATCACGACGAAAATGACGGGCGAACGGAAGATGGCCACGGTGGACGATATGCTGCCGATGCTTCGGGAATGGATGGAGAAAGATGGATATGACGCAATCTTCCTGGCAACTGAGGATCAGGATATTCTTGACCGGATGGTAAAGGAATTCCCGGGAAAGATACGCGTGATTTCGCAGGAGCGTCGCAGGGTCAGCGACTTTAAGAATACGGTGACCATTGCCGGCATTGAGAAAGAAGAGGGCGCTGAGAAGGATTATGATGCGATCCTGGAGGATGATACGGTCAATTATTTTTATGCCCTGTATATGCTTTCCAAATGCGACAGTTTCATGTGCTCCGGCCAGTGCAACGGCTGGGATGTCGTCAGGTCCTTCAGGGGGGATGGATTCAGGAGATGCTATAAGTTTCAGGTCGGGGTACAGAAATCGGCTGCGTGGCCGATGGTCCGCCCGATCTATGCGGGTTTATTTGCCAGGGCAATCTATCCGGAAGAGCGGACTTTCTACATGACCTTTGAGTTTGAACTGAAAGAGGCGGTGGATGTATCTGTACTGAAATCCGCGTGGGAGAAGACCTGCGCGGTATATCCGATGCTTACCTATGCCGTTGCCAAATGCGAGCACCGATATTGTTTTACGGAAGACAGGCTGGATTTCGTCTTCAGAGAAACGACGGAGAGGATTGAACCGACACAGGATGCATCCAACTATCATTCAACGGCATTCGGATATCAGGGAAACATCCTGCATATCTATATCGACCACACCATCATGGACGGCACCGGATGTAAATTCGTTCTGGAGACGCTGTTCTATTATTACTACTGCGAGGCAGATCACCAAACCTATCCGGTTCCGGACGGCGTGCATACTCTTGAGGAAGGCACGGTTGACGGACTTGAAACGGATGCCTTTAAGATGGTGACGCCGATTGATCCGCAGGCCATGATGAATCAGAAGCCGAAAGAGGATCCGATTTTCCTTTTGCCTGAAACGGACTGGTCGAAGCCATGGTATCCGCTTGATGAGTGCAGCGGATATATGGTTTCCGTGCCGGGTGATGAATTCATGGCATATGCAAAAAGCATAAAGGGAAGCCCCATGTCGCTCCTTGCACTGCTTTTGGCGCAGTCTGTCGAAAGACTCCATCCTGAAAATTCGAGTCCGGTTGCCGTGTGGATTCCGGTCAGTACCAGAAAAATAATGGGCACGGAAAATTCCCTGCTGAATCAGGTTGTCCATGCGACTTACCGGTTTCAGACCGGCGATCTTTGCGACGACAGCAGGAATGAAGAATTGAATACCGCTTTCAGGACGTATCTGAAAGGCTTTGCTTCGGAGCAGAATATCAGAATGATGACCGGCATTTATGCGGGAATCATTGAAGGCTATCAGAAGGCGATTGCGGCGGATATGATGAACGTCGTTCTGGAGAAGATCAGTAAAAGCGAAGCGAACATGACTGTCTCCGCAAGCTACATCGGTACCATTCTGACCGGTGAATACGGGTCAAGAATCAGGCTCAATGCTTTCCACGCCATGGGATCGACGGGTGCCATGGTCCAGATGGCGGAAATCGGCGGGATCTTCTATCTTTGCTGGTTTGGGAGTTTTGATGGGAAGGAATATGCTGCGGATTTTGCGGAACATATGCGGGATCTTGGGATGGTGCATGCGGAATACAGAAAAACGGAATAGGAATATATAAGCATATTCTTGACAATAAGCAATATACTATTCTGGGGAGGATTTTTTCATGGAACAGATCAGCAGCAATAAATAGGCAGAAAGAAGATATGAATTGGCTTTGGAATTTTTTTCTTTGAATAATCGCCTGCAGGCTGAGGAAGATCGATTCTATAAGGAAATGACTTTTAAGCAGTTTTTTCTTTTGGCATGCATGCAGCTATTCGGAGAAAGTCACCTTTCCCTGCATGAATTATCTGAAGCGATGGGATGTTCGAGGCAGAATGCAAGAGTGATAGCACAGAAACTTGCTGACAGCGGATATATTAAAATGCGTACGGACAGTAAGGATAGACGCAAACAGAGGGTATCTCTTACAGACAGTGCGCTGCAGCTCCGAAAAAGGTATGAGAACCAGGATGAGAAAATCATGGAAATGCTTTTTGAAGGCATTTCAGATGAACAGTTTAAGCAGATGAAAGCAGTGTTTGGGACGATAGAAAATAACCTTATTAAGATTTCGGATTGGTGTCAGGCAAATGGGGATGAAAACCCGGATATCACCGGATGACAAAGGCCATCTCATGTGCGGCGGAACTGTCGGAACAGGACTGCTTCAGAGAAACAATACCATGAACGTCCAGCCGCAGATAAAATGTACGGCAGTGGTGGATGGAATGCTGTGCGTTTTGTCATAATATAAGCCGAGGACTCCCATGAGGGCGGCAGCTCCGAACATCAGGCTGAATCCGAATGGAAGGTGGAGAACGCCGAAGATCAGCGAGGAGCAGATGATTGCCAGCAGCCGGCTGTATTTACCCCAGAAAACATATTGCAGACTGTTCTGGAAAAAACTGCGGGCAAGAAACTCCTGCATAAGGGCGATGAAAAAGTAGCTCAGAAGGCGGAACGGCGAAAAATCATAGCTCCAGTCGATCTGAAGCGGCATCATGATGCCGGCCGCAGTCAGAACACTTCGCGTACCGATCATGAATGCCGTAAAGGCAATTAAAGCAATGATTGTAATACAGAGGGTTTTCTTATTGATCGTCCAGTCTGACTTGAGACGGCTGCGGAGAGACGTTTTCCAAATGCTGATAAATGAGACAGCGGCGGCCATGATCAATGCGAAATCTGTTGCCGTCTGCGGCGTGACGGGAGTGCCGAACTGAACGTCCAGTTCCCATAGAAACAGAAATAAAGAGATGTAAACCATAGAGAGTGCTACGAGCAGGCTTGAATCCTTTCGGCCTATCCGCAGCATTTCTCTTTCGGTACAGTCTTCGACAAAAACCAGCAGGGCGGTTTTTCCGGTTCCCGGCGATCTGGCCGGGACTGTTTTCATTTCCAGCATTCGCGGGGTTTCGGATCCGAGCGGAAAAAAATTGACGATTTTGGAATGATGCTGCTGTGACTTTTCCTGTATCGATTCCAGGATGAATTCTGACAGGGCATCATTCCGTTCATCCTGAATCAAAACATTGAAGGACATATCTTCGGTTATGCCGAAGATTTTTTTTGCTTCCTGTGAAATATGCGTAATGGTTCCGTTCGGCTGCAGGACAAAAATAGCCTGATTGGTATCTTCCAATATATTTTCGAGGACATCATCGCTCATTTTCTATCAGTCTGCCTTTTCCGGATATTCAGTTCACAAAACCCAGGATATAGATCATTTCTCCAAGAACATAGTGTACGATCGTGGTCGACCACAGATTTTTTGTCTTGAGATAGAAGGTACCCAGTCCGCCCATCAGGACACCGGCAAGAATCATGTAGATGAAATTATGGTGGATATGAAACACTCCGAAAATCAGCGATGTCGTCAGGATGGCAAGTACGGCCGAGTGCTTTCCGACGTATGTACGGTCCATGCTTTCCAGAAGAAAGCATCTGGCAACGAATTCCTGTACGAGGACTGTCAGCGGATAATAGAAGTGACTGGGATCACGCAAGAAATAACCGAAATCGAAGAAATTTCTGTCTGCAGGAAACCTGCTGATCAGGATCAGCTTGGCCGCAATCAGCAGAGCAGCACCGATTCCTGTCAGAATCAGGCCTGAACGGATGCCTTTCCATGCACCCTTGAAGAAGACGCGGTTCTTCACTTCCCACACGAATGTCTTCCGGAACAGCAGGACGCACATCAGCATTGCCCCGTATTCGGATGCGCGCGACAGATACACGGTACCTGCATCCGGGAAATAATCCACGAAGAGCCGGTACAGGAGCAGGAATCCGCAAAGGAAGGCAAAGAAAGCAGCAACGATCCGGGTGGCTTCTTTCTGCTGTTCCTGCATTTTCGTTTTTTCCGTGATGTCCGTGATGACGGAAAGGATGCCTTTTCTCTTTTCATCTTTCATGCTGGTATTGACAAGATGAAAACGCATCTGTTTACCGTCTTCCGTCACGAAATCCGATTCCGTCACATGGGCTGTGCCGTTTTCCTGAGACAGGGAATCGATGACGGATTGGACAAAATCATCGTTTTCCTTACGGCTCACGAAGACCTCGGCAAATTTTTTTCCTGTGTCTGATGGCTGAAGCCCCATCAGTCTGCGGGCAGAGTCATTCATGTAGACGACATCGCCTTTTGATGTCCATACGACGCCCTCTGTCATATTTTCCAGGATTTTCTTTTCTACGTTCTGGTCAAGATTCTCCTCTGTCTGCGCCATTTCTTATTCCTTCTTTCGGTTTTGTGTGAATGCCCTGATTTTGGAAGCGCATCGTATCAGGAACAGTTCAATCATTGCAAGTCCCATGAATACCAGGATGATCAGGAACGTATACAGCAGCGGCACGGGAAGCATGTTATAGAAAAAGCTCAGGGCTGCATTCCCGTTCGGTCCGAGAGTATACATATAATTGGGATTCAGCCCGATCAGGTTAAACAGTTTGTTGATGATGAATGTTTCCACGGCAATCAATGCAAGGAACAGCCCGACTTTCGGAACATCACGATAGGAAGGGTGATAGACATTCATCGAGTAGATCCCGATACCGACGGCGATCATCGTCACATGAATAATCATGAACATGAAATAAGTCGGATGCAGATAGTTCATTCCGTTAAAACCTGAATCCGGGAAAAGAAGCGTGATGACGCCTCCGATCGGCATCACCAGAAAACCGACTGACATCAGAGTCCTGTTGTTTTTCAGCAGGCCGATCAGCGTGGCAATCATGAGCTGGTAGCATAGCTGGAGAGGAATTGCCCTTATAATAAATTCCCCGAGACCGTAAGTGTCGATATAGGCATCACACCAGATCGCCCATGTGCGATAAATAATAAAATCAACGAAAGAAGAGATGCACAGTATGATCAGGATCTTTCTGGAATTCCTGCTTTTGAAAAATGAAAAGCACAGGCCGATCAGGATTCCAATGATGCTGACGATTATCTTTGCAGTCATTGTTCAGTTTCCTCATTTATCTTTCTTATGCAGTCATCGTTCCGGTTACGACATCCGATTCACGGAATCATGTTTCCTGTCCTGCGGCAGCTTATTTTTTATCTATTGTCTTTGTTTTAAAGATAATATGAAACCCACAACAAAACTATGACTTGCACAGTTCTTCTGCAGGCCGGTGCCGGCAAAAAAAGGCCTTACTGACTGACGAATCAGTCAGTAAGGCCTTTCAGCTGTATTAATTATCGGCTGCAGGAAAAATGATGGATTATCCTTCCTTCTTCTCCGAATAGAATTTCTTCGTCATCGTAAAACAGTTCTTTCCGCCTTCATAGGAATAGGCAACTTCATCCATGATCCGTTTTACCATGAGGATTCCGAGCCCGCCGATTTCCCTTTCTTCCGCGGAAAGCATAATATTCGCGTCTTCTTTGGCAAGCGGGTTGAACGGCATGCCGCTGTCGGTCAGGGTAATCGTTCCGTATTTTTCATCCGTATTGGTTTCGCAGCACACGGTCACGGATCCCGTTTCAGGCGCATAGGCATAATGGGCGACATTGACGTACATTTCTTCAGTCGCTACCAGCGTTGCCATAATGACCTGCTTCGGACAGCCGGCTTCCTGAAAACTGCCGCGGATAAAATCCATCACCTCGTCCATATTTTCGACTGTTGCATCCAGCGTGATTTCCCTTTTCACAGCACCCTCATTCATCGCTTCTCCTTTCCCGGCTGATTCAGCCGGACCGCCAGCATCGTGATATCATCAAACTGCGGGGCATCACCTACAAATGCATCAATATCTTTTCTGACTGCCGGAAGAAGTTCATCCGGCTTTAATTCTTTATGTGCATCGAGCGACTGCTTCAGACGCTTCATGCCGAATAATTCCCCGTCTGCACGGGTTGCTTCCGTAACGCCGTCCGTGTAGACGAAAATGCAGTCTCCCGCGTTCAGCGAAAAACCTTCTTCCTTGTATTTTGATCCTGGCAGGCCGGCCAGGACGAATCCGTGCTTATCCCGGAAGTACTCAAAGTCTCCGCCGGCATGAAGAACTGCCGGGAATTCGTGGGCGGCATTGGAGGTTTTCATCTGTCCGGTTGCAAGATCCAGAATGCCGATCCATACCGTGACGAACATTTCCGCATCGTTGCCTTCGCAGAGTTCTTCATTTGCCTCTTTCAGCACTTCAGCCGGAGGCAGTCCGGATTCGGCAAGCGATTTGATGAGCGTCTTGCTTTTCATCATGAAAAGCGAAGCCGGAATCCCCTTGCCGGAGACATCCGCCATGACGAGCACAAGATGCGTTTCATCTGTCATGAAGAAATCATAGAAATCGCCGCCGACTTCCTTTGCCGGTCCCATCGAGGCAAAAAGATCGAATTCCGGATGGTCCGGAAATGCCGGAAACTCCGTCGGCAGCGCGGAGGTCTGTATCTCTCTGGCGAATTCGAGCTCTTTGCTGATGCGGTTTTCCGCTTCTTTGATATACCGCTTCAGGGTTGCAACCGTGGAATTGATGTCATGGGAAAGCGACGTGAATTCCGCGCTGCTGCGGACATTGACCATTTCGTTCAGGTCGCCGTTCGTGATCTTTGCAAGCGAGTCATTGATGCGGTTCAGGTTGCGTACGATGATTCTCCGCACCAGTACGTAGATCAGGATATAGATAAATGCAAACAGCAGGATTTCTGCCAGAGCCAGGCCGTAGGTGATGATGTCCCGGCCCGTATACATTTCCTGCTGATTCATCATGACGAAAATCTGATACTCATTGTACTGCTCTGCGTAGCAGTAGCCCGGGGTACCGCTTACGGAGGCGGTAAAGTACGTCCCGTTTTCCGCATTCTTCACGCCGAGGTCAGAGAGCGTGCTGCCGATATTGGCTCCGCTCGTTGAACTGATGATCTGATCATTCTCAAGGACAAATGCCGCCCCGCTTTCACCGATATGCCGTGCGACGGCAACCTCTCCGATGTCCGCAATCTTCCTGATTCCTTCAATGCTGGATTCATCATACCCGACCTGGATAAATCCGTTTTCCATTGCCGCGCCGACATACATGACCTCACGGCTGCTGCTGTAGGAAATCGGCTGATAATCCTGAACGAATTCCGTCGTTTTCCCATCCAGAAGAACCAGGAACGCCCTTGACTGTTCACCGCTTGACATATCGAAACCGACATACTCCGGAACGGAACTGGCGGTTATGATTCCCTTTTCATTGATGACGTCAATCTCATAAACACTGTACTGCTCTTTGAGCTTCGTAATCTGATCGCTGCTGACCTGATTGGTTCCGCCGGCTGCTTTTACATCATTGGAAATCGATTTTGCCAGATCCACGCCGGAAGTCTGCAGCATTTCCGTGGCGGCTGAAAGACTTTTGGCATTTTCCTTGATTGCATTCCGGATATCGTTCGTATTCAGCTTCAGCACGCTCTGCGCGCTTGCCGCTGCCATCGCAGTCTGAGACTGATAGGTCATGGCGAACGTCAGAAGGAACGCGCCCGTAATGCAGACCAGCAGCCAGAATTGAAACGGCTTGGAAACGGATACTTCCGATGCTTTCTTCTTCAGCCCGTGTTTTCGGAATTCTCCTGAAAGCAGATAAAGGACAAGTGCCGTAAAACTCATGCCGAACGCATTGACAAGAATCAGCGGAAGAGACGAAGAGCGTATGATGCCGAACGAATCTTTGATCTGATTGATGTAAAGCAGGAAAATGGCAAACATATGGACAACTTCCGTGATCGCGCCGATTGTCAGCGCATAGAACGGAGAAGGTTTTCTTCCTTCGAAAATGAACTTCGCGTACAGGAAGCCGATCACGCCGGCAAGCATGGTTGCAAGGCTGCTGGCAAGTGTCGTCCCGGCATCAATCATGTAAAAAGTGCCGGAAATGTAACGGTCAGCTGCTCCGATGGCGCCGGCGATCAGCGCTGACCAAGGGTCGAAGAAAAGGCCCGCGGAAAGAGGAGCCATATTTCTTACGGTAAGGACCATGTCCTCGGAATGGATGCCGAAGTGCGTGGACATGGCGGCGGCCGTGCCGAAAAGAATGCCGATGATGATCCGCCGCACAGAGAGGCGGATTTTTCCGAACGGCGTGAATTTCGTAAGTGCCCACAGAGCAACCGTCAGGGCACACATCTGCAGTGCACTGACGGCCAGCGCCAAAATGATCGAAGTCATGGGACTCCTTTCAGGTTACTCGATTTTCAGAACGTCTGAAAAGCCGGTCATCTGAAAGACTTCCATGACCATCTCATTGACATTTCTGATAACCATGCCGCCCTTTTTGGACATGACCTTTTCTTCGCTGAGAAGAACGCGCAGGCCTGCGGATGAAATGTATTCCAGATTTGCAAAATCCAGCACCAGAGAATCGAATGTATTTTCCGGATTCCTGAATTCCGTATCCAGCTGCGGGGCAGTCGTCGTATCAAGTCTTCCTTTGATTGCTATGGTCATCTGTGTTCCGTTCAGTGATTTTTCAAGAGTCGTTGAAGTTCCTCCGATATTTTATTAAGTGTTCACTTTAAGATTACCACAAATCAGAACATTTGAGTATCGATTCTTTCTGTCCGGCTTTGCGAAAAGCATTTCTCTCCATAATTGGAGAGTCCGTACATGAAACGGCAGGCAGTTCTGCCGCCGCTGATGCGGCTGTAAATGAAGCAGCGGTTCTAAGGACACAAAAATCAAGACGAAAGTCATAAAATTCGAGTGTCAGAACTTAAACGTTTTCACAAGTCAGAAAATTATAGATACAGGACAGAAGAATTCATTTTCTGCTGTCCGTTTGAATGTTAACGTCAGAATAACAAAGGGAAGAACCCCGGGCGGGTTCCCTATCAAGGAGGATAAGAATGAAGGCGAAAAAGGTTCTATCTTTAGTTCTTGCTTCAGCAATGGCTTTGACGCTGGGTGCATGCGGCAGCGCACCGGCAGCTTCAACGGCGGCATCAGCGGCAGCATCGACGGCAGCATCGACGGCAGCATCGACGGCGGCATCAACAGCAGCATCAACAGCAGAATCGGCAGCGGCTTCAGAGGCAGAATCTGTCGCAGAGTCCACGACGACCTCGGTTACGACGATGACGGCGGGCAATTCGACAGACGCGGCTCATACGATCAACCTCTGGACATTTACGGATGAAGTTCCGAAAATGGTTCAGAAATATATCGATGCAAATCCGGACTTCGGATACAGTGTCAGCTCTACGATTATTGCGACGACAGACGGTGCTTATCAGCCGGCACTGGATCAGGCACTTGCGGCAGGCGGAGACGATGCTCCGGATATGTACTGCGCAGAATCGGCATTTGTCCTGAAATATACACAGGGCGATGCTGCGGAATATGCAGCTCCGTACGCTGATTTAGGAATTGACGTTGCAAAGGAAACAAAGGATGCGGCAATCGCACAGTATACGATGGACATCGGAACCAGGCCGTCGGATAAACAGCTTGTCGGACTCGGCTATCAGGCTACAGGCGGAGCATTCATCTATCGCCGCTCAATTGCCAAAGATGTATTCGGGACGGATGATCCTGAGAAGATTGCAGCTGAAGTAGGACCGGGATGGGATAAGTTCTTTGATGCCGCTTCCAAGTTAAAGGCAAAAGGCTATGGCATCGTTTCCGGTGACGGAGATATCTGGCACGCAGTCGAGAACAGTTCCGATCAGGGCTGGCTGGTTGACGGAAAACTTCATATCGATCCGAAGAGGGAAGCTTTCCTTGATTATTCCAAGAAACTGAAAGACAACGGATATTCCAATGATACAAAGGACTGGGATGATGCCTGGTTCGCAGATATGAAGGGCGAAGGACAGCAGCCGATTTTCGGATTCTTCGGTCCGGCATGGCTGATCAACTACACGCTGGCTCCGAACTGCGGCGGTGAAAAAGCAGGCGAGGGAACCTACGGTGACTGGGCAGTCTGCACATCTCCGATCGGTTTCTTCTGGGGCGGCACCTGGGTTCTTGCCAATAAGGATTCCGCAAAGAAGGAAGCAGTCGGAAAACTGATTGACTGGATTACCCTGAACTGCACGAAAGACGGACTTCAGTATGCATGGGCAAATGGAACAATGAATGAAAACGGAACAAAAGACTGCGTCGCTTCCGGCACGGTTATGGGCATGTCAGACGGATCAATCGACTTCCTCGGCGGCCAGAACATGTTTGATGTTTTCGTTCCGGCTAACCAGTATGCAAAAGGAACAAACCTTACGCAGTACGACGAATCAATCAATACCATCTGGCGCGATCAGGTCAGAGAGTATTCAGCAGGAAATAAGACAAAAGAACAGACACTCGCTGATTTCAAGCAGAACGTTTCCGATAATCTTGGCATCGAGGCCGAATAAATAGGTAAGCCGGGATTAAAAAAGCAAGGGCGGCAGAAGGCATCCACATTCCCTTCTGCCGCTTTAGACAGGGAGGGAGCGTTCATTGAAAAAGAAAAAACAGTTCAGTTATGCAAAATACGGCTATATTTTCTGTCTGCCGTTTACCATTGCATTCCTGATATTTTCCTTATATCCGACAGTCTATACGGCGGTCATCGGGTTTACGGATCTGCACGGACTCACGATGACCAACTTTCATTTTCTGACAGATGACCCGTTCAAGAACTTCCGCGACATCCTGAACAATGCGACATTTCTGACTTCACTGAAGAATACCTGCCGCATCTGGGTCAGCAATTTCATTCCTCAGATTCTTCTGGCACTCCTGCTGACAGCGTGGTATTCGGATCCGCGCACGAAATTAAAAGGGCAGGGATTCTTTAAAGTCATGTTCTATATGCCGAACATCATTACGGCAGCGTCAATCGCCATTCTTTTCAAGGCGCTGTTTGATTATCCGATGAGTCCGGCAAATGACATCATCCAGACGCTCGGACTTTCTTCGGGACCCGTCAATCTCCTGATCAACAAGACGATTGCCCGCGGAGTCGTGGCATTTATCCAGTTCTGGATGTGGTACGGCTATACGACGATTATCCTGATTTCCGGCGTGCTTGGAATCAGCACGGAAATCTTCGAGGCAGCGGCCGTTGACGGTGCAAACCGCGTGCAGACATTCTTCCTGATCACGCTGCCGAATTTAAAGACCATTCTGCTTTTCACCCTGGTCACCTCACTGATCGGCGGTCTGAATATGTTCGATATCCCGAAGCTGTTCCTTCTGGGCGGACCGGACAATTCGACTCTGACAACATCCGTTTTCATTTACAATCAGGCCTTCAGCGGCGGCTATCTGTATAACAGGGCGGCAGCGGCCAGCATGATCATGTTTGTGATCATCAGCGTCTGTGCGGCGATTCTCTTCTATCTGCTTCGTGACAGAGATGAAGCGAAGCTTCAGAAAGAGATCCGGAAACAGAAGAAGCTGATGAAAGGAGGTGCGCGCTATGCTGAAAAATAAAAACAGCAGAGGACGCAAAATCCTGATCTATGCTGTCAGCATCCTTCTGACGCTTCTTTCCATCATGCCGTTCTGGATCATGATCATGAACGCGACAAGATCGACGACGGAAATACAACAGCATGCAATTTCCCTCATTCCGTCCGGGTATCTGATGAAGAATCTGGCGATCCTCCTGGGGAAGAGCTTCAATCCGGCCGTCGGCTTCATGAACTCTCTCGTCATTTCAACAGGGGCGACGCTTTGTGCGGTCTATTTCTCAACGCTGACAGCCTACGGTCTGGTCGTCTATGAGTGGAGACTGAAGAAAATATACTTCAGCTTTATCATGGCAATCATGATGATCCCCGCACAGGTTACCATGATCGGTTTCTATCAGATGTGCTACAGGCTGCATGTAACGAATAATATCCTGATGCTGATTCTTCCGGCAATTGCATCGCCGGCGATGGTCTTTTTCATGCGGCAGTATATGTATCCGTCGCTTTCGCTTGAAATCGTGCAGTCTGCCCGGATCGACGGCGCGGGAGAATTCCGGATTTTCAATACGATAGCCCTGCCGATCATGAAACCGGCGCTTGCCACGCAGGCAATTTTCTGCTTTGTGTCAAACTGGAATAATCTGTTTACGCCTCTCGTACTGCTGACCGATAAGAAGAAATACACGATGCCGATCATGGTATCGCTGCTTCGGGGTGACATTTACAAAACAGAGTACGGATCTGTTTACCTGGGACTTACACTGACTGTTCTGCCGCTCATCATTGTCTATCTGCTGCTTTCAAAATATATCATTGCAGGGGTGGCGCTCGGCTCAGTGAAAGGCTAATACCTTTTTCTCCAGGAAGGAAGAGAACCTGCCATTCTCTTCCTTCTGTTTTCATTTTGCGATATAATTATTCAGGCGGACAGGAGACAGGAATATGAAGATCAGAAGATTGTTCACCATATCGGCAGCTGTCCTGACAGTCATATCGCTTTGTGCCTGCGGAAGTCCTGCCGGCACTTTTTCTGCGCTGTCCCAAGAAGACACGCAGTCCCCTGAAGATCCGGACAGGACGATTCATTTCTGGTGCATCGCAACGGAAGATCCGGATGCAGGAATCATGAAGTACGCAGTTGATCAGTTCAATCAGGAAACAGACTCCGGCTATCGCGTGGAAATGACTGCCATACAGAATGATAAGTACAAGGAAAAGCTCATGATCGCCATGAGCTCCGATGAATGTCCTGACATGTATACGTCGTGGACGGGCGGCCCGCTTGTCGAATATGTAAAGGCCGGCTTTGCCAAACCGATTACCGGTTTATATAAGGAAGCCGGACTGGATAAGATCTATATGCCGGCGGCAACATCGCAGGCTTCCTATAATCAGGAAATCTATGCCGTACCGATCATCAACACCGCCATCTGCGGCGTGTTTTACAATAAGGAGATTTTTGAAGAATACGGACTGAAGGTACCGCAGACGATTTCGGAAATGGAGAAGATCTGCGACAAGCTCAAAAAACACGGCATCATTCCGTTTGCCCTGGCAAACAGTTCGAAATGGCAGGGCTCCATGTATTATCAGGAGCTTGCGACCCGCTATGCCGGCCTGGAGGATTTCAAGAATGCCTATGCCGGGAGCGGAAGCTTTGAAGCAGAATGCTTCCAGTATGCAGGCAGGAAGATCGAGGAATGGGCAGAGAAAGGATATTTTCCGAAGGATGTCAATCTGCTTTCTTCCGATGACGGACAGGATAAGCAGATGATGTACAAGGAGAGTGCGGCGATGCTCTGTTCCGGCTCCTGGTACACGGGCACGTTCAAGCAGGACTCAGAGGAATTCTATAAAAAGATCGGCTGGTTCCCATTCCCGGAGTGCGATGAAGTGCCGCAGGGAAAAGAGTACGCATCCATCTGCAACGGAACCATCGGCGATCAGTTCATATCCTTCAGTTGTTCAGGGGATAAGCTGAAAGCGGCGTTCGGATGCGCCCGGCATTTTTCGGATGAAAAAGAAATCAATGCCATGGTGGAAGCCGGAAAGATTCCGCCGGTTCAGGGAATCCGCGGCCGTCTGACCGATCAGCTCCTTCTGGAAATCTGCGATTATGCCGAGAATGCAAAAGAAGTACAGCTTTGGTACGATCAGTTCCTTCCGCCCAGCGTTGCGGCAGTACACCTTCGGACATGCCAGCGGCTCTTTGATCTTTCGATAACACCCGGAGAGGCAGCCGCAGAAACGCAGGAGGCTATGAAGGCCTATCTGAACTCCGAGTAATCCGGGTCATCTGCATCACGGAGGCTGAATGTTTAAGAAATGGAAAAAAAGAATAAAACGCCTTCGTCTGGATGAAAAACTCCGGCTCTATTTTACGACGGTCATTATCGGGATGACCGTGGCGATGCTCCTGGTCATCACGATTTTTTCCATAGGCACGCAGCGTCAGATGGCTGAAAGCATGGCAATGGATCAGACGTCTTTCGTGGCGAAATCTTATGCAGACTGGATGGACATCTATAAGAACAGCGGAATGGCGCTGCAGATGGACCCTTCCGTGCAGCGGTTCTGTTCATTTGAATCGGAGGATGCAGCCGATTACACGGCCACCAAATCCTATGTTTCGCTGGCTGTTGCAAACTCCCTGAATTCTTTTTCATCGGTCAATTTCATCGGAGTCTACAATACGGCACTGAACTCCTATGTGTACAGCGGAAACGTCGGAATCCCGTACTCCGGTTTTGAAGCAATCTATGAGAAGGGTACGAAGCAGTACAGGGAGTCCGGAGCAAAAGGGACGTATGTCATGCGGTACGGCGACAGCGATGTCGGCATTTTAAAAAACACAATCAGTTTTTATCAGAAAATTTACTCGGTCAGTGTCCTGAACAAAGAAATCGGCATGCTCTGCCTGAATGTAAAAGACAGTCTTCTGGCCAACATGCGGGAGTCCATTACCGGAAATTCCCTGATCCTCTGCGCAGCGGGATCGGACGGCAGAATCCTTTCTTCAACCGACGAGGCAACGCTCTCCGACGCGGACATCCTTTTTTCATTTGACGGAAAGCAGAGCGGAGATTTCCGGTACGGTGCGAATGTCTGTTTCTTTTATAAAGTGTCCGGCTGGGATTACTACATCGTCAGCATGATACCGGCAATCGAGTTCTATAAGTCCGCGATCATCACGCTTACGGTCATGGCGGCCCTGATGCTGCTGATCATGTTCCTCTCCATCCTGTTTTCCCGCACCATCGCAAGGAAGAATTATGAGCCGATCGAGAAAGTCATGGCAGCCATGGACAAGATCGGTGAAAATGATCTGTCGGTCCGTGTCAATACCAGCGATATGGGCGTGGATTTTGAAAAACTCGGTGTCGGCTTCAACGGCATGATGGATGACATCAATCAGCTGATGATCAAGAACCGGGAAGAACAGCATCAGCTGGACCAGATCCGCTTCAATTCCCTGCAGTCGCAGATCCAGCCTCATTTCCTGTACAACACGCTGGACTGCATCCACTGGCAGGCAAGTGCCGACGGCAATAAGGAAGTTTCGGACCTCATCGTGGCGCTTGCCGCGTATTACCGCATCTGCCTGAGCAATGGAAAGGATATTATTCCGCTGTCTGTGGAACTGGAACAGATCCGGTATTATCTCATTATCCAGAACAAACGGTACGGAGACATTATCCATTATGAAAATAAGGTCGATGAGAAATATCTGGGCGTGCTGCTCCCGAAACTGACGCTGCAGCCGCTGGTTGAAAATTCCATCTATCATGGAATCCGCGTGAAGGAAGGCGGAAGCGGTTCGGTGACGGTCGATGCGCATGAAGAAGGCAGAGACCTTGTGATCGAGGTCAGTGACAGCGGCCGGGAAATGACGGCAGATTCCATCCGGAAGATGAATGAATCGATTTCCGATTACAGTGAGAATTTCGGATACGGCGTGCGCAACGTAAGCCGCCGGCTGAAACTTTTGTACGGCGAGGCTTACGGTCTTCATTTCAAATTGATTCAGGACGGATCGCTGTGCGTGGAAATCCGGATTCCGGGAAAAGAAGAGAATACGGCAGCTGAAGGAGCGGGCAATGTATAAGGCAATCATCGTCGATGATGAGCGGATGATCCGGGAAGGAATGAGACGGGCAATCAACTGGAATCCGCTGGGAGTGGAAGAAGTGCTGACAGCCTCGTCGGGTTCTGAAGCACTGGAAATCATCCGGAAGGAAAATCCGGACATTATGATTACCGACATCAGCATGCCCGGCATGACAGGACATGAGCTGATTGAACGGGCGCAGAAGATCCGTCCGGATCTTGCCGTCATCGTGCTGACCGGATACGATAAATTCGAATATGCGCGGCGCGCCCTGCAGCTCCATGTAAAGGACTTCCTTCTGAAACCGATCGAGGAAGAGGTCCTGTCGGGCAGCATTCAGAAGGTTGTCAGCGAACTGGAGAATGAGCGTAAAAAAAAGGAAGCCCTGAAGGACGGCGAAAGGCTGGAAGGAATCGCCAAGCAGCGGACCCTGGAAGAAAAACTGATCCTGGCAGTCACCGGAACGCCGGAAGAGAAAGCCGAAGCGGCTTTCAGCCTGACGAAACATTTCGAACTCAGTGAAGAGGAACTGCTGACCATGGCAATTCTCCTGCCTGCCTTGAAAGAGTCGCCGCAGGATGACGAAGTGGTCTTTTCGGGACGGCAGGCGACAGATATCTGCATGAGTGAGATTGATGCGAAAGGCTGCGGCTTCACGGTGCTGAGCGCAAAAATGGCGCGTATCCTGATCGTTTTTTTCAACAGCCGCTGTCTGTTTTCGCCGGTTGATATGCTGAAGAACCTGGATGCGATTTTTACAGATGAATCGATATCGGTGCCCAAGGCCGCTGTCGGGACTACCGTAAAAGGCATGACCAATATTTTCCGCTCCTACAGTGAGGCGCGGATCCTGTTTGAAAATGACAAGGGAAAAATCGAGGAAATCCTGCAGACGGCGTCGGAAAGAAAAAGGACCACGCTGTTCCGGGATGTTTTTGAAACGCTGCTTTCGGAAATGATCCAGAACCTGTCAAACTATTCCTATGTCATGCACATTTACGATACTTTTGAAAAGGCTGTTGATTCGTACAACCTTTCCCTGGACTATATGCGAAAATGCTGCTTCCGGATCGCGGCGGACACCTATTATGCCTGCCTGGGGGCAAAAGAGATAAAGCCGGAACTGAACCTGGACAGTTTCATGAACATGATCAAGGACGGATCCAGGAAAGACTGTCTGGACATGACGAAGCAGATTCTCACGAAAATGCTGAATCAGGAAGAGGAAGAAGTCCATGTCATCGTCAAGCAGGCGAAGATCTACATCGAGGGGCATCTGGAAGAGGAACTGTCGGTAGCAAGTCTTGCGGAAATATTCTATGTTTCTCCCAATTATTTCTCGCGGCTTTTCAAGCGGATGGAGGGAGAAGGCTGCAACGAATATATTGTCAGAAAACGAATGGAAAAAGCAAAGCAGCTTCTGGATACGACGAACTTCTCTTCCAACCGGATTGCTTCCATGGTCGGATACAGCGACCCGAATTATTTTTCCATCACGTTTAAAAAAAGATACGGCAAGTCGCCGCTGCATTACCGGAATGAAGGAGAGAAGCATGAATAGGATAGAGGCGAGAAAAAAAGCAGAGGTACTGGTTTCAAAAATGACGCTGGAAGAAAAGTCTTCCCAGCTGAAATTCAATGCGCCGGCCATCAGGAGGCTGGGCGTTCCTGCCTATAACTGGTGGTGCGAGGCACTGCACGGCGTCGCACGGGCAGGCACTGCCACGATGTTTCCGCAGGCAATCGGAATGGGTGCTTCCTTTGACCGAAAACTGGTCAGGGACATGGCGGCTGTCATTGCGGAGGAGGCAAGGGCGAAGTATAACGCCTATTCGAAACACGGTGACAGGGATATCTATAAAGGACTGACGTTCTGGGCTCCGAACGTGAACATTTTCCGCGATCCCAGATGGGGACGCGGTCAGGAGACTTACGGCGAGGATCCGTTCCTTACGTCGCGGCTGGGGGTAAGCTATGTAGAAGGTCTTCAGGGAAAAGGACCGGTCATGAAAGCGGCGGCCTGTGCAAAGCACTTTGCGGTGCACAGCGGGCCGGAGGCTGTCCGGCATTCCTTTAATGCGGAAGTCAGTCAGAAGGATCTGTATGAGACTTACCTGCCTGCTTTTCACGCACTGGTTACGGAAGCAAAAGTGGAAGCCGTCATGGGCGCCTATAACCGTACGAACGGCGAACCCTGCAGCGGGAGCAAAACCCTTTTAAAGAAAATCCTCCGGGAGGACTGGGGCTTCGAAGGGCACGTTGTTTCCGATTGCTGGGCGCTGGTCGATTTTCATGAGCATCACAAAGTGACAAAGACGCCGGAAGAATCTGCGGCGCTTGCCATGTCCGCCGGCTGCGACCTGAACTGCGGAAAAACTTATCAGTTCATGACGGATGCGGTAAAGATGGGACTGATTACGGAAGATCAGATTACCGAGGCGGCGGTGCGTCTTTTCACGACACGCTATCTGCTCGGAATCATGGACGGGAGCAGCTACGATAAAATTCCCTACAGCGCCGTGGAATCCGGAAGCCATCTTGTACTTGCGGAGAAAGCTGCCTGCAGGAGCATGGTCCTTCTGAAAAATGACGGCATCCTTCCGCTCGACAAAAAGAAGCTGCACTCCATCAGCGTAATCGGGCCGAATGCAGACAGCCGGGCTGCACTGATCGGAAATTACCACGGAACCTCTTCTGAGTACATCACGGTCCTTGAAGGAATCCGCCGCACTGCCGGCAGGTCCGTGCGGATTTATTATTCCGAGGGATGCGATATTTCAGAACCGAAAACGGAAGGCCTGGCGCAGGACGGGGACCGGATTGCGGAAGCCGTAACCGCTGCGGAAATGTCGGATGCGGTTATTTTATGCCTTGGGCTGAATGAGTCGCTGGAAGGCGAAGAGATGGATACCGGGAACCACGTCGGGTCAGGAGACAAGACGGACCTTCTGCTTCCGGAGCCCCAGCGGAGACTGATGGAAGCAGTTGCGAAGACCGGCAAGCCGGTTATCCTCTGTCTGATGGCAGGTTCGGACATTGATCTTTCCTATGCGGATCAGCATTTTTCTGCTATACTGGATCTTTGGTATCCGGGAGCACGCGGAGGCAAGGCGGCTGCGGAAGTTCTCTTCGGACAGAAAGAACCGGGAGGGAAACTTCCCGTCACGTTCTATCGCTCCGAAAAAGACCTGCCGGAATTTACGGACTATGCGATGAAGGACAGAACTTACCGGTACATGAAGAAAGCGGCGCAGTTCCCGTTCGGTTTTGGACTGACCTATTCTCCGTGCACAGTGGAGAAGGCAGAGCTGATCGGAGAGCCGTCCTTTGAAAAGGATCTCTTCGTGCAGATGACCGTCCGGAATACGGGGAAGCGAAAGACCGAAGAAGTCCTTCAGGTGTATCTGAAAAAGAAGGATGCGGCAGATGCAAAAGACAATTATTCTTTATGCGCATTTGAACGGATTTCCGTCCTTCCGGGTAAAACGGCCGCAGCGAAACTCCGGATCCCGAAGGAAGCCCTGCTTACGATTGATGAGGAAGGACATGCGGTGAGGGAAGGCAGGCATTTCCGGCTCTTTGCAGGCTTAAGCCAGCCGGATAAGGTCAGTGAAAAGCGAACAGGAATGAAGCCTGTCCGGATTGATTTTATGTTAACCTGAAACAGCTTCCTTTCAGGTTACAGTATCATGGAGGAATAGGAATCATGCCGGAACTGGTTTTGGAGAAAGGACGTCCGAAGAATCTCAAGGGACGGAGTCAGAGGGAAATCCGTGTCTACGATCTTCTTGATTCTTTAGGCATCGGCTACGAACGGATCGATCATGAGCGGGCAGATACCATGGAAGCCTGTCTGGCGGTGGACGAGGCAATCCATGCAGCCATCTGCAAGAATTTATTTCTCTGCAACCGGCAGCAGACAGAATTCTACCTTCTCATGATGCCCGGTGAGAAGAAGTTTAAAACAAAGGAGCTCAGCCATCAGATCGGTTCGGCGAGACTTTCCTTTGCCGGCGAAGAATTCCTCGAGAAATACCTGGATATTCATCCGGGTTCGGTTTCGGTCATGGGACTGATGAACGATCATGACCATCATGTGCAGCTGCTGATTGACAGGGAACTTCTCAAAGAGGAATACTTTGGATGCCATCCGTGCGAAAATACATCCAGTCTGCGGATCCGCCTGTCGGATCTTATGGAGAAATTCCTGCCGGCGGTCCGTCATGAGGCACTTTTCGTGGACCTGACCGGAGAAGACTGAAACGGGACCTAACGGCTCCTGAAAGAAATTCTTTGCATTTTCAATCAATTGGTTTATGATGAAGAAAGCACAAAGACGCGGCGACACGTCTTTGTGCTCTTTTTGTATACGGAAACAGAAAATGGTGCGGTTTCTTTCGGAACCTGTGCAGGAAAACGGGGGACTGACTATGATACGGCTGGATCGGGTTTATCAGGTGGCACTTGAGCATTTCAATATGAAACTGGCCGGCGGCGAGAGAGGGCTGAGCCGCGGCGTCAACTGGGTGCATACGGTTGAGACCGAAAACTACATCCGCTTTCTTGTCGGAAATGAACTGGTCGTCATCACAGGCATACACATTTCCAATGATGAAGATCTGCTCCGCTTTACGGAGAAGATTCACAGGGCAGGATCGGCGGGCATTGTCTTCAATACGGGCGGTCCGATCCTCCGGATACCGAGGAAGGTTCTGGAGTACGCGGACCGGAATGACTTCCCGGTTTTTACGCTGCCGTGGAAAGTCCATCTGGAGGAATTCAACCACTCGCTCTGCAGCATGATCTATCAGGCAGAAGAGGAAAATGAAAGCTTTGAGGATGCCATGAAAAAAGCTGTTCTTTCTCCCGCTGAAAAAGAAAGCTTTATGCCGGTGCTGCTGAAAGAAGGAATCGGGACCGGAAACGGATGCGGCATCATTCAGAATATGGCTGTATCTTCCGGCGGCAGTGAAAAACTCGATACGACCTTTATGGGACATCTTTTCCGTGACCACTGTGAACAGTCGGTCGGTGCCAGGATTAAGAAATTTGCCGTCTTTCAGGAAAATGAGTGCGTGACGGTCCTTCTTCCGGAGACGGATGAGGAAATCATGAAAAAAACTGCAGAAGAGATTCAGAAGTATTTCCCGCTGGAAGACAGGATAGAAATCTATACCGCGTACGGCCCTGCGAATACCTCCATCGAACGGCTGCCGTCCGTTTATCATCAGCTGTTTGTTCTGTGCCGCATGGATGCCGACGCAAAGATCCCTCTGCGCAGTCTTAAGGAGACGGGAATCCTCAGGATTCTCCTGGATACGGAAGATAAAAAAACACTGACGGATTATGCGGACAGTGTCCTGAAGAATCTGGAGGAAAGCGACAGCCGGACGGGAAGAAGAGATCTGTTCCTGCTGAAGAACTATCTTGCGGAAAACGGAAGCATCAAAGCGTCGGCAGAGAAGTGCTTTCTGCACCGGAACAGCATGACTGCTGCCGTAAAAAGAATTGCCGGCATTACCGGAAGAAATCCGGACAGCCTGGAAGACCGCCGGGATTTTCTGACGGCACTGCAGATCCGGGAACTTATTCCCTATCTGTGAAACTGTGCACGGTGCACAGAACATCTGTGCAGGAAACGGTTGAGGATCCTTCTCAAAGTGTTATCCTGTTTTCATCAAAGGTAAGGGCGCCGGACATGGATCCGGTGCCCTTTTCAAATTCAGAGGCAAGGAAGCCGAAAGGCATTCCCTGCCTCTTTTTTTGCATTATAGGAAATTCCTCTTTTTGGAAAAAAGCAGAAAAAAAGAAGGTGGTGAAAGAAGGGGTCAGCAAACAGACCGTTGGGGATCAGAAGATATAGAAGCCTTCCTCACCTTCACCGTCTTCATCAAGGTCATCGTCTTCGTGTAAGAAGTAGTCCATGTCCAGGAGGTCGTCGTCACTCATCGTACGGACATCTTCCGATGTCATTCCTTCCGGCGGGGACTGCATATATTGTTTCCTGAG